>JGI24004J15324_10000016_pt1 | contig 59441 bp, 68 predicted proteins | sample LinPmetageLP32_FD_15324 | JGI IMG/M metagenome (IMG submission 15324)
ACAAAAAAAACAATAAGGTCAACACCGGTGTGGGTAACAACACCGTGAACAACAAAAACAACAAGGTCAACACTGGTGTGGGTAACAACACTGTGAATAACAAGAACAATAAGGTCAACACCGGTGTGGGTAACAACACTGTGAACAAAAAAAACAATAAGGTCAACACCGGTGTGGGTAACAACACCGTGAACAACAAAAACAACAAGGTCAACACTGGTGTGGGTAACAACACTGTGAACAACAAAAACAACAATGGAAATACCATCATGACTAATGCTAACGCTAACAACAAGAACAATAACGGAAATACCATCATGACTAATGCTAACGCTAACAACAAGAACAATAACGGAAATACCATCATGACCAACGCTAACAACACGAAGCCTAACGGTAATGTGAAGCCCAATAACAACGCTAACAATACCAAGCCTAACGGTAATGTGAAGCCCAATAACAACGCTAACAATACCAAGCCTAACAGTAATGTGAAGCCCAATAACAACACTAACAATCAAGCTCGACGCAATGAAGAAAATCGTAAGAAGGCTGAGAAGGAAGAACAAGAGGCCAAAAAACGTGAAGAAATTGAAGCCAAGAAAGAGGCTGCTCGTGAAGAATTACGTAAACGCCAAGAAGAAGCTAAGAAAATCAAAGAAGAATCCAAACGAGTTGCGAACATTGAGAAAAATTTACTGAAATTACCCAATGTGGATAAGGTGTATCTTACCGCTTTCAAAGGAAACAAGTCTATTAATAATGTCAACAAAAATGCTCTTCTCAACAAAGTTGCAAAAGATAAGATTATCAGGAATCTCCGTAACGAAGTTAATCCCATGTTTATGGGTAAGAGACGTATTGCATATGTAAACCCAACAAATTACAATGCCATGAAAAAGGAAGTTGAAAACAAACTCGCGGAAAAGACGGCTAGTGAAGCTGATTTACAATTATTGACAAAGCTTTCTACAAACTTGGCGATTTCTAAGAACTATGTGAAAGCTTTCGCTAACGGTAAAGCGATGAATACTATATCTGTAAATTCTCTTACCAATAAGAGAAACAAGGATCTTGAAGTGTACAAGCTCAACGCAACTAATAAGAAGGGTATATTCGGTGGATACTCCACTACCGTACCTGGCACCAAAACCATGAAGTTCATACCAAATGATGAATACAACAAAACACTTAACAGGGCTAAGACCGCTTTAGAGGCTAGGCGTAACGCTAAACAATTGGCCGAGAATAAGCGAAAGCCCAAGCCCAATAACAATGCGAAGCCTAACAACAACGCTAACAACACGAAGCCTAACGGTAATGTGAAGCCCAACAACAATGCTAACAATTCGAAGCCTAACGGTAATGCTAAACCCAATAACAACGCTAACAACACGAAGCCTAACGGTAATGTGAAGCCCAATAACAACGCTAACAACGCGAAGCCCAACGGTAATGTGAAGCCCAACAACAACACAGAGTTCGTGGGCCCCAACAACAAACTAAATACTATAGAAGAAGAACCCAACAAAGAAAATGCGGCTGGAAACAATTTCCAAAACGCGTCTAATAACACGTTTAAGTTGAATAAAAATACCAAAAACAAAATTCAAAACAACAATAACTTCAATGCCAGTGCCGAGTTGAACAAGCAACTCAATAATGAAGCTAAGCGTCAAAATCGTGCCAAGAATAAGAACAACAACAATAATTTCAACGCCGCCGCAGAATTGAACAAGCAGCTCAATAATGAGGGTAAGCGTGTAAACAGGGCTGCCAAGAACAAGAACAATAACAATAACTTTAACGCAGCTGCCGAGTTGAACAAGCAGCTCAATAATGAGGGTAAGCGTCAGCAAAACGTCGAGAATAAGAAACTCAAGAATAGGCGAAAGAATTTAACTAACAAAACCGAAAGGGAGGTCGCCAAGTTTATGGGTAGGATAGGTAAATGGCGCCCAGCTATTATAAATGCTAAGACGATACCAGAACTCAATAATCTCAATAAAGACTTAAACAATCGTATTAAATTGAGGAATAACATCAAGAAGAGTGTACTCACACGCAAAGAGCAATCTGAATATGCCAACATGGTGATGAAACTCAATAAAAAGGTTGCCAACACACGTAAGCTCTTTGAAAATGGAGTGAATAAGAAGATTTCTAACACTACTGGACCCCTTGTGAAGGGTATACTGAACAAGGCTGTAGCTAACAATAAACGAGGTAGCTTCAATGGTGGTGAGAGACTTGGTAACAATAACAATAACATCATCAATGGAAAACCAAAGCCTATATACAACAACTCCAACTCCAATTCTAACAACAATGTCAAACCAAACCTGAAAAACAACCCTACATTCGAACCAAATATGAAAAACAACCCCACATTTGAAAAACTTACCAATGAAAATAAGAAACCGTTAATATCCGCTATCAATTCACTCAAGCAATTACCTCAAAATAAGAAAACTATATTCAGGGGTCGACTTAACAGCGCTTTCAAGAACCAAAATCTCAATAAGATGAAAGCTATTAGGAACGAGGCGATCGCTGCTAATAAGACGATACAGAATCAACTCGCGGAGGAAAAGAGATTAAAGGAAGAGGCTAAGGAAGCTAAGCGAAAGGAGGAAGCGGAAAAGGCAGCTGCAAAGAAGGCAGAAAGAGATGCCAAGAAGAAAGCCAATGAGGAGGCCAAGGAAAAGAAGAAGGCTAACGCTCTAAAGGCGGTAGAAAATGCGGCGAATGCGTATGTGGCGGCGAGGAAACCAAAACCTTCGTTTAAAGCCCTAGTTCAAAAGAATAAGGAACGACGGGTCATGAACGCAGTTAAAACTGCTGCCCAAAAGACGGCGATCAGTGAGGCTACCGGTGCGGAGCGTATAAAGTTGGCTAAAAAGTTTGCACCTAGGACTCAAGCAAACGTCAAGAAATCAAACAATGCGAGTAAGGTGTTCAAGACAAACGTGAGGAAAGCTGCAGAGGGGGCAGCTGAATCAGCCAAAGAGAAACTTCGTAGAAACGCGGAAAAGAGGGCGACTATGATGAATAAATCCAGCTATCAGGCTAAAATTAACAGTCGAAACTTTAAGATACCAAAGAACCGAAAGAAGATATTCACTAGTCGTATTCAAAGGGCGACGACCTTGGGTCAAGTTCTGAAGGCATATGAAAATGCTCAAAGTGAACTACCTAAGTAAACACCAAAACATGTAAAAAGTAACTAAAATGAATCATCCCGACGACGATTGTACCGTGATTACCGACATGCCTCTCAGCGACGAGGTTGTCGATTTCATCGAAAATGGTCTTCACCGTGATATGACTGAGGAGGATGTAGAGAATTGGTGCGACAATAACCTTGATGGTCTCGCATCCATATATGAAAAGTATCGGGATACATACTTGTCATACGGACAGGCTGAAATGACTCTATTTTTTACACAAACTGTATACGGTCGAGAGGACGCGATGGATATTATTGCTAGTTTTGTAGATGGATTGTAATTTAAAGAAAAAAATCCCCTTTACATTAATGACCACATGCGATGTTTGTTGTGAGAAATTCAACAAGATAAATCATAAAAAAGTTGACTGTCCCTTTTGTGATTTATCAAGTTGTCGCTCATGTAGTCAAAAATATATACTTTCTTCATTTGAAGACCCACACTGTATGGGTTGTAAAACTCCATGGAATCGTGAATTTGTAGATTCATTTTGTACAAAGTATTTTCGAAATACAGAACTCAAACGACGCCGTGAGGTCGTACTATTCGAAAGAGAAAAAGCACGAATGCCAGAGACACAACCCGAGGTTGAGAGAATTCTTCAAATGAGGAAACTAAGAATCATACTAGATACTCAAAGATCACAATTATTAGAACTACATCATAGACATCAGAATAACCCTATAATATCGATAGAGATTCGAGATCTCTATAGAGAGATGGAAAATGTTTGGCGACATATAGAACAACTACGTACAAATGGGGTTGATCACGGACAGACATCATTTGTCCGTCAGTGTCCACATGAGGAATGTAAAGGTTTTCTAAACGAAGAATGGTATTGTGGATTGTGTGATAAACACTATTGTAAAAGATGTAATGAATTACTCACAGATGATCATGAATGTGATCCACAAACTGTCGAAACAATGGAACTTTTAAATAGAGATAGTAAATCATGTCCGAAATGTGGTACAGTTATTTACAAAACAAGTGGGTGTGCACAGATGTGGTGTACAAGTTGTCATACAGCTTTTGACTGGCGAACTGGTCAAATAGAAACTGGACGAATACACAACCCACATTTCATAGAGTTCAAAAATAAGACAATGTCATCTAGAGAACATGGGGACATACCATGCGGTGGTACACCGACATTTAGAGAGCTTAGAACAGTTGGTGCATCGAACAAAATACTATCGTTTGCTATAATTGTATACCAATGTGAACGTGATCTGATGTTTATGGATCTTCAACCTCCAGATAATCTACAACTTAGAATATCTTATATGTTAAACGAGATGACTGAAGACTTATTTAAAATTTTACTTCAACGTCAAGAAAAGTTTCTAGATAAGTCAAGAGATATCTCACAAATATTTGAAATGATATCTAATACAGGTGGAGATCTTCTAAGACAATATATACTTGATCAAGAAAAACATGATGAAATATTCAGAATCATAGAAAAACTCGTCGATTATAGTGATGAAATATTCACTGTAATTCGTAAAAGGTATAACTCTGCATTTCCTAGAAAATTAATTCTATGAATACAGTAAGATGGTCATTCTATTGTTCCTCATTGTATTATTGGTGTACCTACTTCCCACATATCCCAAACCGGTGGTAATCGAAAATTTTTTGAGTGAAAATGAATGTATCCATATTAAACAAGAAGCAAAAAGCAAATTGCAAGCATCAACTGTAGATATGGATAGAAGGGTTGATGAACAAATACGAAAAAGTGAGACAGCTTGGTTAAGCACTGAAGACCCTATTATTAGAAGTGTTGTAGAACGATGTGTCAGTCGTACAGATAGACCGATCGAAAATTGTGAACAACTTCAAGTTTTACGGTACAAAGAGGGTGGACACTATAATCCTCACCAAGATGTCTTTTATCAAGACAAGAACAAGAGGTTGTACACTTTCATCATAGCTCTCAATGATGAGTATGAGGGGGGTGAAACAGCTTTTCCTGTTATAAACGAGAATTACAAACTCAAGGCTGGAGATGCACTCTTTTTCCATACATTGGATAACTATGGATTGGATACGTCCGATGCTTTACATGGTGGGCAACCTGTAAAGTCCGGGGAGAAATGGGTTTGTAATTTATGGGTGCATAAGTATCCTTACTAAGACAAATCTAAACCTGGTGATCTTATGTCCGAATATTTTTCCTTGAGTTCTGAACTAAAATCATTTGGATGTAAAGCTATCAACATACGTCGATTCGCGATGTGAAGTGCCTCAACGAGGGATTTGTTCTGTGCTCCATATGGAACCGCGTAGTGATTATCCACCAACCACTTGTTCACATTGGTCCATACTCCATCTTCAGAAACCCAAACCTCTCCGAGTACACGTCCAAACTTACCCCTAGAATCTGCCTCTGGGCATCTGAGTTCGATTTCAAGATCATCCTTCTCAGATGCGACAGCCTTGAGACACCATTCCTTGAGCTTCTTTTTCGATAAGAGACCGAAGACCTTCTCCTCCTTATCCGAAGTGCGAGATTCGGGTGTATCGATCCCTAGAAGACGGACACGCTGCTTTGTGCATACATCAAAACCTAAGTCGATGTTCACGTCAATAGTATCACCATCGACGACCTTCGCGAGGGAGGATACACGATAGATAAACGTACAGGGTTCAACGTTATAAGAGGGCATCTTATATCTAATTATAAACTTAAAACTTTAATACCCTCATATATTAGATGAAGTGTGTGGCTACCTTTTCTGAAAATAGTCTGTACAAAATAAAACTAGCAAAGACTCGTAAGAATGTCCTTGAATCTATATACCAACGACCAAGTATCGTAGAGGTGAGACCAATCAAGGAGAATCTGAGACTTCGTTTACGCTTCACAGAAGCGATAAAAGAAGCACAGGAGATGTGTGAAATGGATAAGGATTCGTCGGAGTGTCATTGGGCTTGGTATGAGGTTGATGAATTAGAGGATTCTATGCTACGTCTATATCCCGATAGACGGTAACAATTGGGGGGTCATCTTCGTATCCATAATAACGAATTGATATTCCAAAAAGTTTCATCATTTCTGGATCAACATAGTCGTTAATTTCTCTTTTCCAATTTTTTATAGTTGTTTGAAAATATTCAATTCCATTATCTGAAAATACACAAATACGCATGAATGGTGTACTACGCACCTTTCTCATATATTCGTGTACAGCCTCGGGTAAAGGTGATGCCCTCATGTATGCCGATTTAAGGATATTAATAACGTAGTATCCGTGTGAATCACAAATTATATTGACTTGCATTTCAGGGAACCCTTTGATAAATGCTTCAAAATCCGCATTACTAGGGAGGGTTGTGAATACAGGTGTATTCTGGCATATAACCTCGTCATGGTAACCAATACCGGGATGTGTGTGAAATGACATTTCAGAATACCAAACTCTATCGATTTCAGGACCTTCTACACGATTTCGTTTTTTTGATGTGACAATTTTTGGTTTACTAAACTCAAAATTTTTGTATTTAATATTACCAGCAAATTCCCATTGTTTGACACAAGATAACTTACTCACTTCTTTCAAATCATGAACTACTTCACGAGAAAGTTTTATTCTCTTCTTTCTTATTGCCATATTTGGGCGCACTATTCTAAATTTCATTGACACTACCTATTATACACTGAGAATTTATCGGGTTTTGTTTTTAACTATCACTCGGCCCTCGGTTTCTGGAGCGAAGTTCAGGTAAAAGGATCGTATTTGTATACTGTTTTTCTTAGCGAGTTCATTAATTTGGTTAATAGTTGCAGCACCACTGAGTAAGTATGGAATCATTTCCATGAACGTCACATAAAATGTTGTACACACACCCCGAGTGTTTCCCTCTTGGAGGTCTCTACCACCGTAATATCTGACTTTGCGACCAGGTATCTTGAACATTTTTTGTAAAATTGGAACAATCTTCTTACGCGTAGTCTTACCCCAAATCGAAGTTCTAGACTTTTCACCGTGTGGATCGAACACCCATATTCTTCTATTTTTGGGGTCTCGTGGGTCAACCAATACACTGACTGCATGCCCATTGCTATCAGTTCGTAATCCAACCATGAAAAAATGGACTTGATTTGTTGGGACTATTCTCGAACCAGAATTATAAATCCGACCGAAACGATTAACAATTGTAGGAATATTTTTAACGATACCGTGTTGATTCGTTTCAATGTTATAATCCAAAAATGACGAAATGATGCTCTTCTCATCAAACATTTTCTTAGCTTTCTTCATATACCTGGGAATACCTGCATACTGACACCCCATACCCCTACCAATTTCAAGATTTGACAGCTCTACCTCCCGACCACGCGTTTTCATTGTTTGTTCATCGTTGCTGTTGCTATTAGAGGCTTTACGCTTCTTAGGGCGTACGGGTGCTACGTTAGTCATGATGACATTACCAGAGTTATTACGGTTTACGAGATTGAACTTTTCAAACTCTTTCGCGAGATTGTTAACATGACCAGCTTGAATGTTCCGCATTAATCGTCTAACTTCTCTTCGCCGTCCAACTTTCCAGGCTTTTTGTATTTTTCTTGCAGCATCATTTCTTACATTCCGTGTGAATGAAGACAGATTAGTTATTTTAGTGATGATATTTCTCAACTCGGTATCACCTCTGTTCAGATTTCTTAAAAATGCACCTGACTGAGACATCTTAACATATATAGAGAAATTTTTAGTTTCTTTATAAATGAAGTGGGATATTGAGAAAATAGTGAAAGAAGTATATTCTGAATTAGGACCCGGATACAGTGAACGAGTATATCATAATGCGGTCGAGGTTATACTGAGAGAAAAAGGTATTCCATATGAATCTGAGCGTCATATTCTGGTTAGGTTTAGGGGTCATGTTGTTGGACAGTTACGAGCTGATATTATTATAGACAATACTGTGATACTAGAACTCAAGGCTATTAAGACTCTCACTGATGGGATGGATCAACAAGCTCGAAAATATCTTGACTTGACAGGACTGAGGTTGGCGTATCTGGTAAATTTTCCTCTTCAACCGGGTCGGGAGGTTGAGATTCGGAAACTTGCATTAGGACCATCAGCGGGAGAACTCGCGAAAGCCTTTGATAAAATACGAGATCATCATCGTGACGTGTCTGCGGATTTAACACGGCTGCTTCCAGGAGTTCATGCGCCGTTTTCAAATGAAACTTCGCCTGTTCCATGCAGTACCGAACAGCCGGGTCCGTTTGATTGATGTTATCTAGGTGTGGGCACACATGAGACTCGAGCTCATATAGTGCCAATAAGGCTTGGTTTTCTTCTTGATTCATGGTTGAAAATTATATTTTTATTGGAACACTTAGGTAATATTTAGTTTACTTTTCCAAAACAATTAAAAATATTTTAAAATCTAATTGATTTGAAAAAAAATATAAAAGTTCTAAACAGTTGGAATAAATTCCCATCTGAGATCATGACAAATCCTTTTCCATATGACATCTTGTTGGTAAAGTTTTTCTTTAGACTTGAGAAGTGGAAAGTATTGAAGAAAGTCATCTTCACCTAAAAGTTCACAAAATTTATATAGGACGTATGAGTAACTCAAAAAGTTTTTTCTTTCTGTCGGACAATTGTCGTCAAAAGGTCTTTGTATATCTTTGAACATGATTCGTAGAGTCTCTTCTAGTTCTTGTGGCATATTTGGTGGTTTGATTCCATTCAAAATATTTGTGATGTACGGAACATGTTCATAGTATTTATTTAGTCTTAATTTTTTCAACAAACCACGTATCTTAGCGTGAGTAATATCTATTAGATTTTTGATTTTCATCTTTTTTAGTTCACTTCTCAATTGTTCAATAACTTCATCGGGTATAGTGGTCATCTCTTGTGCTTGAAACTGACTCAACCATTCATTGAAATGATTTTCTCGTTTGTATGAATAGTTTATGATTTTCTCAGATGTTTCTTGCTCTTCCTTGTACGTTAATTCGTCTGACATGGCTATAGCAACTATTTCACCACATCCATCACACACCAAATCTGCGGTTGATCTCATATGAATAATGTTACTGTATACACAATTTGGACATTCATCTATTTGTATAGAATGTTTCGGTCTCTGTATATTCTTCTTTTCTACTTCTATCAAGTAATCTGTGAATATATCCTTTCTTTTTAGACCAACAGTTTCTTTCACATTAAATACATTGTCAGTGTTTGACATTTCCTCACCTTCATCTGTATGTTGATTCATATATGGCATACATTTCATAATATAATCAGCCATTTCAGATTGGTATTTACCTTTTTTTGATGGATCCTTCTTAATTAACTCGCCCCACTCGTCCAATTTATTATTATATCTACTTAAAAAGTTTCCCTCCATTCTATATAAAGAAATGCTTCTCAAACTTTTAAGTCATCTTTTATTTCTGTATAAAAATTTAACCACACCGCGAGACTATACAATTATCAAAGAAGAGTTGGAATATAAAATAGATTATGACTTAAAATACCAGACAGAAGATAAATTTTGGGCAGAAGAGAGTAAAGATTGGGATGGCATTCTTGAAGAATTTTATGGTAACGTAACTGGTAGGGATTTCAGACGTACCTCTATACCACAAAATGTAAAATATGTGATTTTACGTATCAAGTATTATTACAATGGACACATTTATTCCGCTATATCAAATGACATTAATTTCAGACCGGGTGAAAACGAAAGTTCAGCGATGCATTTTAGTATCCCATTGAGTAGTGCTTGGATAGTTGATCATGATGATAAACCTATGCGAAACATTACTGAAAAGGTGAAACGTTATTCTGGACCTAGATGTGATTTTCATGAACAAAATGTCCCACTCGAACATTTGTTGTATTATGATAAAGATGTCTTAAAAGACCGTTTTCCTAAGATTATTCTTTCGAATACCCTAGGAATGAAAAAGGTTCTCAATACTCTTGAAGATTACACAACTAGTCTTCAGATACCTTAGTTGCTAGGTAAAACTTAAGTTCACCCAAATTTGCAACGTTATACTTTAAAATCAAAAATCTATTACCTGTTTCTTGTATAATTTGCACAGACGCACACATACTCGTCGCCTTTGTAAAGATATTCAGGTATTTTAGACTGTACATACCAGTGATTTTTTGACTTTCATCCAAACATTCAATTGATGTCTCTTGGTTCGCAAAATCACCTTCACATTTGAAGTCTATCTTCTTACCCTCCCTTGTAATTTCAATATCTGTACCAATATTAGACATATCACGACACAGTCTCTGAAAATCGGTTGATGGTAAAGTTGTTATAGTTGTCATTTCAATTTCTGGGACTTCTATACGACTTTCATTAATATCCAGAAGTTTGAGTTCAAACTTAGTGTGAGATTTTTTCGCTTCACTAGAAATTTCCATATTCATATATTCTTTCGATTTGATTTCGATTGTGAGGACATCGTTATTGGTTATCGTCTTCAAAAGTTTGAAAGTATTTGAGATGTTGATACCGGCTATGACCTCCTCTTGATCACAGCTATACTCTTCAAAGTTATCTGCTGCCAGATATATATCTATGAGAGACGTTCGTGCTGTATCTAATGTGACTATATACATACCATCTGGTTTAAAATATATGTTTACATCGTTAAGAATGTCTTTTAGTACTTCAAATGTTGATTTAAAAGCCGAAGCTTGGATAGTAACTAATCTCATATCTATTAAATAGTGTGCGTTAGATCTTTAAATTGCTTCTACTTATTTAAATCTTCATAAGCTACGCCTTTGGATACTTCTCGACCGATTTTTTCTTCTAACTCCTTCGTCATAGCTGGTTGAAGAGACTGACCATAATCATTCAGTGAGAATAAATCTGAATTGGGTGCATCCCCCTCAAGGGACGTCATTGAACATCCAAATGCACCAATGGAACCATGTGAAACTTCTTTAGCTGGTAGGAGTGAGTCTAACCAGTTTTTTATTTCAGTACCAACTAGAATTTTACCATTTTTTGTCAGCATGGTTGGGACACGGTTGATCTTATTTCTGTAATTTGGTGGTATACCCTGTGTGTTGACATTATGGTAATTTACAAGTTGTTTCAACTGTTGATGTTTGTTGATATATTCTATAACATCCATCGAATGTTTACATCTTGGGCTATATATCAGGAGTGACATCTATTATCTATACGGTATTTTCTAAAAAAAAATTAACGCATATTAGTAAAGATGAACTACTTGTTAGCATTTATTCTCATCCTGATTGTTATCATCCTCACAACCAACATGGAAATGTTTACAGAAACATTCGGTCTCTCAGGCTACACCAAGGCCGTTTCTCCAGTAAAGTTGAATGACCCCAGACCAAACCTTGATGGGTTTGAAGAATTTGAGGTGAGTCTCAACAATGATGCAATGGAGGATTTCGTATTGAAGGCTAATAATGAGATCTCCAAGCGTACAGGTGTCTGCACCTACATCATCGAAACTACTGCAGTCAAGGGTTACAGGAAGGAACGTGATGAAATATACGAACTCATGTTCATGGCTATGAAGAAGGGTGGATTTTCGTTTGGTTTCTCAGTTGTTGCGTCTTTCGAGGTTCAAAACGGTAAATCTCGTGTAATTTCTCTTCGGACACAACCCATTGGTGTTGAAGCGCCAGGTGATGTGAGTGCTTTCACAGAGAGTTCGGCTGGTAAAGAATTCGTTAAATATGAACTTGTTAAAGAATCGGCCGTCCCTACACAAAGTGAGTTGGAATCCGCTAAAAATAAATTACAGTAATTGTAATGTTAAGCATCAATGACGTGACGAAGATTGATGACAAAAGAAAACAGATCAGGAAAGAAATATACAAGAAGATCTATGAACAGTTTTCTTCAAAGATTAAACAGGCTGTAGAACTTGGACACAAACAACTTTTTCTTACTGTACCTGCATTCTTAATCGGGTACCCAGTGTTTGATAGGAGACTTGCAGCAAAATATGTAGCTAGGCAATTCGAACTTGGTGGTTTTACTGTAAGACTTTTAAGTGATCAAGACATATACATATCTTGGATCGTACCCAAGAAGAGTAAAATAAAGAAAGAAGAGGTTGAAGAGGGAGATTTTCCAAATCTAATGAATTTGAAGAAAATGGCTAATCAGTACAGGAGAGGTGCGTAGTAAAAGATGGATTTAAAAACCCTATTAATCATAAATGGACAATTTGAACGTTCTCGTAGAGGCTAAAAAGGAGTATCTTGGACAGATGTGCCTTATTATGATTCCACCTATGATTGAAGTTTTTCAGGATATGTACATTGAAGCAATGAAAACCTCAAAGGGAAAGCAGGTTCTCATCATGTTTCAGAAACATTTAAAGGAGGTTCCAAACTGGTCTAATGCCATGTCTAAGCGACACACGGATAACATAACTGACAGGTGTACCTGGTTTGGTGATCTTCTCGCAGCTGTCTTTGTTGCCTGTACAAAGATTCTTTCGGCCGTTCGTCTCAAGGCGGATAATAAGAAGATTTCTTTAAAGCTCCCAACTGAAGAGGTTTTTATTCAAACCTGTTACAATAACATCGCGAAGGACCTGTACAGAGACCCCTACATCTTCCATGATGAACAAAGTGAGTATGCTCGTGACGAAAATCTTAGGGTCCGTTTCTCCTTATGCATCGAGAATACCGTGAAAGAATTGATTCCAGTGCAACAAATTCTTCAGACTTACATGTCGCAAGAAACGCGTGATATTTCACTCGACGGTGACATCCACGACAGTGCCGACCCAGATGTTCTTGATGAGCAGATGGAGGAGATGGAGTCTCAGCCAATGGAGGGACTCGAACCTGAGATGGAGCCCGAACCCCTAGATGAAATGGGTGGAGACCCTCAACCCACTGGACTTGAAAATGAATTCAAAACGGTCCATGGTGTAGAAGCACCCGAAGCCCCAGATCCAGTTTCTGAACCAATTGCTCAACCAATGGGGGGTGAAGAATCGTTCGCGGAGCCCCAACTCCAACCTCAGCAGGAGCCGGATGATAATGTCTTTTTTGGTGATGCACCAGAGCAGCGCACAAAAAATCCCCGTTATAATTAAATGGAACTCTCCGATCATTTACGCGACCCAGTGAGTGCCGCCCTAATTGCAGCTGGTATAACTGCCGCTTATATTCATCTCAAAGCGTATCTCAATAATGAAGGTAAGCTTGAGCTTAACAAATACACAAAACCCGCTGTACTCAATGCGATTTTAGTGTTTTTCATAATCTCAGGTGGTTTAGGTAAAAAGGAGGCTATTTCTACAGAGCCTTTCTAAACTTAAAGATTACACCAATATAATAAGAAAATGGCGTCTGTCTCTGCTTTCAATGATATGATGAGTCAATTTCTTGTGGAATTGCACAAGACTTTTCCAGAGGAAAAAGGAATCAAGAAAATGTTAACTTCGTTTGACCTACTCAAGTCAACCAACCCCCGCCTAGTTGTAGATGGATACATGAATGGTGTTTCTCCATATGCCGATAAGATTTCTGCAAAGGATGAGACATTTCTTCTCGAGGAAATTGAGAACATCGATTTTTTGAAGGAGCTTGATATTAAGCGTTACTGGACTAAGATGAGTGAAGGTACTAAGGGTGCTACTTGGCAGTATCTTCAGACTCTGTACATGCTTGGTACTACCATCACTGCTCTCCCAGCGGACACCCTTTCTCAAATTGAGAATATCGCCAAGGGTGTAGCGAATAACATGCAAAATGGTGACGGAGAGTTGGACCAAGATGCCCTTATGCAAATGATGGGTAGCATGTTGAAGGGTCTTCCAAAAAAATAAACCTATACATATATTAAATGAAAGCTTGGTTCGATGATCCTAAGCAGCTTTTTGATGCTGACCAGGTCACCCAATTTTGGCCCACAGGTGAGCAAACTCCAGAAGACAGGGTAAATGCTGCTTCTCGTTTTATCATTTATGTGTGCACTATACTTTATGTTATCCGACGTGACCCACGTGTATTCGTTTTGGGTCTAACAGTATTAGGTGTCGTGTATATTCTTTATAAGTCTAGAATGGTTAAGGAGAGCTACGGTGGATCTGTTGAAGGTGTGAGCTGTCAGATGCCTACACCAAACAACCCTATGGGTAATGTTCTCATTACTGATTATACCGACGCCCCTAATAGGTTAGAGGCGTGTTATTACCCAACAGTAAAACCATTCGTTCAGGCTTACAGCAGTGATCGTATTCCATATGATGCTGGGCGTTCTAGGACTTCCATGCCCAAGTACCTCCGCAATGCTATGGAGCGTCAGTTTGTTTCTAACCCAGTGACGAAAATCCCAGGAGACCAGACAGCTTTCGCCGAGTCTCTTTATGGGCAAAAAAATGCCCCAATGTGCAAGAGTGATACCCGCTTTTGTGACCCCAATGCTAGGGGTGTCCAGCTCGAAGCTTTTTCGGGTTTGGGAACCAATGGTGACAAACGCTCCGGTATGCATAGGGGAACACCCGGCACCGCTTAGATAAATATTCTTATGTAATAATAAATGGCGTATCAGCTTCAACCTGGACTTTCCATTGTTCAAAACTCGGGTGCCATAGCTCCCGTAAAAGCGACTGATGAAATTTTTGTATACCCCCAGCCCGGTAGCCTAAACTGTGGTGAATGCCGTCCCAACACTATGTTGTACGGTACCGCCCCATACATGGCGGGTAAGGGTTCTCCAGCACAATACATTGAGACAAGTGATCAGCTTCGTCCCCAATCTACTTCCCGATTTAACAAGCATATCGTTCAGACATACGAGCGAAACCTGTTCCCCTTAACTAATATGGAGTGCAAGGTCCCTCTTCGTACAATGCGATATGAGCCCGCGAGTACCAGAGCCGAAGTCCAGAATGGTCTGTTTCAGCAGAGGTACCTTAATAAAAATGTTAACAAGAAGTAAGAATGGCTGATCCTATATCACTCATGGCCGTCGCCGGTCTTGTATTTGCGGGAAGGAACTTGAGTACCAAGTCCGAACCACCAAAAGTTACTGTCACTGAACCAGCACTGAAAAATCCAGAAGTTATAGAATCTAACAATTTCCAGCCTACAGCCGAAATTCCACACAAGAGGGAGATGGAGAGTTTCGGAGACATTTCTATGCAGCAACGTACCGGTGGGGAGGAAATTCTAAATATGAGAAACAGAATGTATGATAACGGTCGTATGAACAACCTTTCACCCATTGAAAAGCAAATGGTCGGTCCAGGTTTAGGTGTTGACCCTAGTGTACCCGCAGTAGGCGGCTTTCAGCAGACTTTTAGGGTAAACCCTGTTAATGTTGGTGAGTACAGGCTCACTACACTTCCAGGGCGTACAGGTCCAGCGGCTGATGTTACTGGTGGTCGTTCTGCCATGGTTGGTGAACTTACACACAACAAACCCGAAACTACCGCCTTTCTCCCATCTAGGCGACCTACCATGGCGGGACGTGCTCAAGGTATGTCTGGTGTAGTTCCTCGTAATGAGCATGAAAGGACTAAGCGCACCACTAATCGTTCGGAGACTGGTCTTCGTAACGATGGTTTAGGTTTCAATGGCGCTAAGCGATTCATCAGTGCTCAGACAATGTCCCAAGACCCCACTCGATTCAAGAGTGATCGCAACGATGAACAGTATATGTATAACAATCGCCCAGCCCCAGGTATCCACAGTCACCACGGTGCCTATACACAAGGCGTTGCTTCTCAGATAACTGCAAAGACTAATGAGGAACTCATGAAGTATGGCTTCCGCCCCGAAGATCGCAGAGGCAAGCCCAACAGGATGGGTAATGCTGGTAGGATGAATGTTCGTGAGAGCGCCCTCAAGCAGGGTGGTCGTCTTACATCTGTTCGCACCGATAGGACTCGTATAGATGGTCGTGTTGCCCCTGCCAATGGTGGTTGGACCCAAAACTATCAGCAGAAGCCTTTCCACCAATTCAACTCATACAAAGGTAACGCGAATCCTAACACTCAGGATCTAGGTATTGCGAAGAGACAACTTCAAAACAACCCTCTTGCACACTCTCTCTACCAATAGATTGTTGATTTATACTAGACGAAAACAATCATTAAAATATTATCCCTATATTTTAATGAAGGTCCACACCCTTAACATAGATAGTAGTGAAAGAAATACAAGTGTCTATGCATACGCCAATAGTTACGTCGTTACTTTAGATAACCCTATTTACGATATATCTAATATAACACTCGTTTCTGCTCGTATTCCTACACCACAATTGATGACCTCCGCCACGAATAAGACATTTAGTGTAGATGGTGTTAATATTACACTGAATGAGACGAACTATTCAAATGGTTATGTGTTAGCTGAGGATCTGGATATAGAACTCGCCCCTTCTAATACGCATGTAGACAGTGTTATTTTTGATGAAGAGACGGATTCGTTAGTGTTTTCTAACACACACTCGAGTGGTGCTAATTTTACTCTTCAATTTTATGATGGTACGAATGGATATTCGAGTAATTCTTCACCAGTAACAACTCCACATCAAATTATGGGTTTTAGTTCCAAAAACTTTACGTCTACAGGTAAAATACTTCGTTCTGGTGCGATTAATTTAAATGGACCTAATTCTTTGGTATTAAAATTAACAACAGGTTCTGATGAGTTTACTCAGTCTATATATACTTCTACACCATTCTATACTGGTCATATACTTCTCGATGGATCGGATTTCGTGAACTTTAATGGTGCTGACGATAAATTAGTGCATCACTTTCATTCTGGAACACAAAAGATGATTAAGGATGTTAAAATCGAGTTTTTCTATATGAGTCATGGTCGATTAATCCCATATGATTTTAGAAATCAAGATCACGTACTGAAATTTGAAATTACGGGTTCTACGGATAAATTGGAGAATTTACCTAAAGTGTCATTACCAGAAGAAGAACCTAAAAAACCCGAAAAGAAAGAGCCAATCATAAGTATTCCTGAAGTTGTAAAGGATTCTTATAAGTGGAGAAAGGAGTATTTGTATATAGCGCTAATTATTTTAGCTGGACTACTCCTGATGTTTTTAATGAAAGGCAAACCGCTTAGCGGGTTATCGCGTAGACGGGCTGCGCAGGCTTAGAAACCTTACCGTTGACACGGGAGATGACTAAGAAGACAACCACGGAGAGGAGGGAAGTCAGGATAGCGGTGAGCGCGTACTGAGCACCACCGTTCTTGGGGACCTTTACGATCTGGGTGATGGTCCAGCGAACGAAGTCCATCCACGACATGGCAGCGGCGAAAGAGAAGCCACCGACAATCGAGTTGAGGGTCTGGGTCTGGAGTTCCTGAGTGACAAGGTTTACGGTCTGGAGAGCGGCGGCCGACATAGTGTTTGTTATACTATACAAGACGAAAAAAATTATTCTTTTGTAACTTCTTCTTTTTTCACTATTTTTTTAAATCGTTTTGCTTTTAATGTTTTTGTTTTTGAAAATAATTGTTCATCATCTGATGAATCATCGCTAGAGCTTGAATCTAAGTTTGAAGTGTGTAACTTAGTCTTATCAGAAAAATTCCATCCTTCAGGTTCTGAGATGCTCATTACTATTAATAGCATTTTTTAACATGTGTTCTGTCGGATTTTGGGGTTCCCAACTGTCCCAGCGATCATAGGCGTCGTTCATCTTGAGTAACGTCATATCATCCCCTGAGTATCTCTCAAATGATGGGCATTCATCGTCAGAAACAACTTCCATTTCTTCGTCAGATTCCTCTTCTTCATCACCCTGATAGATTTCAGGGAACATAGAACCTGTCGTCTGACCAACTGTGTGCATAACACAGTATTTCATTGCATATTCCATATCTTCTGGGAGAAGTGTATCTCTCCCACAGGCTTTGGAATATTCAGCTGCGAGTACTACAGCCTGTTCTAGAACGGGTAGTAAGATATTGGTCATAGTTTCCATGTATTGCTCTGCCATTCTGTCACCAGCATCACCGAAGCCAGTTTGCATATTCATCTTTAGTATTTGAGATCAAAAATAGTTTTCGCAGTTCCCTCACCCACACGGAGGATGTTATAGTTTACGGCGTATACTCGAACCTGTCTTGGAAAATCTATACATGGTGTCAGACTTAGGTTTAGAATTTGTTCTTTCACGAGACTGAAATTGACCTGCCCAGTTGGATACCATTCTTCTGGTTGTAAAGCGAAACTGTATGAATAGAACCGTCTAATGAGTTGGGTTTTTGAGTGATGTATAGCGGCCTGAACAGCCTTAAGAAATGTCATAGTCCCAGTGTCCTTGGTAATGATTTCCTGACCATCAAGAGTAAGTGTAAGATGATCCAAGTTCTCCCAAAGTATATACTTATTCCCAGTTTCTTCCAGTAAACCATCATAATCAAAAGGGGTAACGAAGTTTCCCTCGAAGTTTGAATTTGCTGCAGTGGGTTTACCAACACTTGTGTCGTATCCACTAGTAGCATTGACATTACTCCCGTGTCTCTGAACAACGAAATATAACTCTTTCACTGGGTTTACAAAATCTAGTTTAAATTGCCCTGTATTGACACCCAAACCTACATCAAAAACATTCTGTTGAATTTGTGTGATTAGGTAATCTCGCCTTGATTTTTGCATTTTAATTCTTTCTTCACAATCTACATGTACAATTTCTGCACAGAGTTGGAAATCCTTAATTTTCGGTTGTGGATTCTGTTGTGAAATATCAGCATAATCTCCAGATGTTAGAATAACAATCTCCTGTGCAGTCCGCAATTTGAATTCAACCTCAACTTCCTGACGGTTTATAGCACATAGAGGTATGGCAAGTTCTGGATGATTGTAAAAGTAAAATGGTAAATCTACAAAAAAACTGATATCTGCCCCATTTCCTAAAGCGTTTCGGGCAGCAATCAAAGGGTTTGAAACACGTATATGTGCCGTTCTCTCTGGAAACTTACCAATAAGTTCTTCTAGAGCATTTTGTTTCGTTTGGGTAACAAAATGTTCGGAATAAATTTGAAGATAATCACTTGTTAGGCGCTGAATAACCTTACCACCAATGATTAGATCTACATGTTCTATGAGGGCATGTCCAGCTGATTCTATATAACAACTCCCTACTAAGCTAGTACGAGGTAAAGTGACCTTTAAACTTAGGGTTTTCAGTAAATCACCTTGATTTTGGGGGATTTTAAACTTGACAGTACTACCAAAGTCAGCTTCATTCTCTGGGTCTAGATCCACATATTCATTTGAAAAGTTTGTGTGTTTTTTAAAACTTTCCAAAAAATGACTATAGTCTGGGTCTAACGTAAAGAACTTCTCTTGAGGTCCTGAAGACATCAACTGAAGTTCACCAGCCATTACTACTATATCAATCTAAAATTTTAAACCAGCTAATCCACTATTGATTCTCAACACGTTATAATTAACAGCATACACACGTGTATCACTATCACTCGCTACAAATTTGGGATCAATTGTTATCTTAAGTAGTTTGTGTGATATACGACTCATGTTAACCTGTCCAGTTGGATAATAGACCTCAGGTTTAAGTGAGAATGAGTACATACCAAACTTAGCTGGTCCAAATTTAGTATTCCCAAATTGACCACCAGGTGCAAGTATACCAGAGTATGGTGAATTTACATGGTGTTTTAGAGGTTGTTCGTATGCAAGAAATTTTGTATTTTGGTTGAACACTACCTCATTATTGAAACGGAGTTCAGCATTCGTAATCGTATTATATTCATTCGGGTAATTGTTTTGAAAAGAAACATCAGATTGTGATACGAAGAAAAGTTCTTTGACTGGATGTTTGAAGTTAAGCATAACTGATTTTGTAGTATCACCAGCTTTCATCTTGAATTTAGACATTTGTACCTGTGTAATAAGATAATCTAAAGGTCTCGACTTCATGAAATTACTTTCATCTGGGGATACATAGATAAACTCAGTATCCATCGAGAACTTGGGAATTGAAGCAATTTCATCCCCTTGAGGACCACCAAATATGAGTTCAGAAAGAGGTCTGGTTTTAATTCTAACCTCCACAACTTGTTTAGTTAGGGCACATGTTGGTATAGCTAGGGATGGATTTCTATAAAAATAGAATGGAAGTTCTAAGAAATAGGTGTAATTCGTTCCGGAAGCATAACTCAAAATATTACCATGTCCAGTTAAAAAGTATATTGTCTGGTCTACATCATCACTTGTATTGTAAAGTTGTTGATGCATGTAAATGTACTCTCCTGTGAGTCGTTCAATAGGTTGTCCCCCTATAAGAAGGTCTGCATGCTCAATTAGATGAGTGATAACAGAAGGACACCATATAACATTATTTGGAGCGCCATCACTTTCAGGGGTTGGGTCTTGGAGGGTTATCTTCAACGTAAGGTTCTTAACCAAATCACCTTTATCCCCAGGTACTCTACATGTAATGGTCTTATCAAAATCTATATCTCCATCAAATTGACTCTCAACATAATCAAAAGCAAATTTTGAATGTCTTTTGAAGTTTGTTAAAAAGTATGAAAACTGTGGTTCACCTGTGAGCCATTCATCTTGGACCCCAGTGGCAGCAAGTCTCAGTCGACCAGCCATTCCTAATGTATATGAGTAAAATTTTGTTAAATAAAACGAAACACTACAGTAGAATGAATCTCCAGTTGAAGAAATTCAAACCTGAGAGTATCACAGACGATCGGGTATGTGTTTTTATTGGAAAGCGTAATACCGGTAAGTCGACCCTGGTGAAAGATATCATGTATCATAAGAAACATCTCCCTGCAGGTATTGTTCTTTCAGGAACAGAAGAGGGGAACCACTTTTATTCGGAATTCATTCCTGACTTGTTTGTTTATGGCGACTATGACAGAGATGCTATCGAACGAGTTATGGCCAGGCAACGTAAATTGGTGGGTAATGGGAAAAAGAATTGTGGCGCTTTCATGCTTCTTGATGACTGTATGTATGACAACAAGTTTCTAAAAGATACGTGTATTCGACAGTGTTTTATGAACGGTCGTCATTGGAAGATCTTCTTTATGTTGACAATGCAATACTGTATGGATTTACCACCAGCACTTCGAGCAAACGTTGATTATGTCTTTCTTCTCAGGGAGAACATCCTTCAAAATAGAGAAAAGTTGTACAAATCGTTTTTTGGCATCTTCCCCTCATTTGATATGTTTAACAAGGTAATGGATGCCTGTACAGAGAATTATGAATGTCTCGTGTTAGATAATACGGTAAAATCTAACAAGATTCAGGATTGTGTATTTTGGTACAAAGCGAGTCTAAGGAAAAACTTCAGGGTGGGTGGTCCAGACTTATGGAAACTTCATCAAAAGATGTATAACCCCAAACACATGGACCAAAAAGAACAAGATGCTAAGAAGGCGACTAAGAAAACAAACCTCAAGATCACAAAGACTAAGTAGGTGCGTCTCGATAATTGTTCAAAAAACTATGGGTATATTAAATGGCTTCAGATCGAATGACTACCATGAATTTGGCAGACGACGGAGAAGGAATGGTACCTTTAACGGATAAACCTTCTACAGCCTTTGTCCCTAATCAAGCGTACAATCAACCTGAAAAAAATGTGAGTCAAAGTAAAGAGACGATGGATTCTACACCAATTAATGATATTATGATGGACCCACCCCAGATGACCGAGGAGCCCCGCATGCAGGGTATGATGCCCCAGATGACCGCTCCCCAACCTCAGGGAATGCACGCTGCTAACGGCCAGGCCGAGAAGCCCGAAAGTAAGAACCCCTTAAACCTCACTGACGAGCAGATGGCTGCTGCCCTAGTTGCTGCCTGTACCGCTCTTGCCGTGAGCAAGCCTATTCAGGACAAGTTGGCGACTTCTATCCCCAAGTTCCTTAACGAACAAGGGGGTAGGAGTATGGTTGGCCTTGCCACGACAGGTGTCGTAGCTGGTATAGCTTTTTACATTGTAAAGGACTATGTCATTAAGCCCTAAACAGGTCGTTCCCAACCCATATTACTATAAATCGAGTTATCAATACCCGAATAATACGTTGCGAGTACACCAATAGTGAATGTCCCCGCTAACAAGGCGCTCAATTTAAGCTTCTCGTTAGTGCCAGCTGTATGGTTAGTAATAGCATCCTTAGTCTCTTTAGAAATTTGGTTGATAAAGAAAGTAGCAATTAACGCAATGAATGTAGCTGACAAGAAGAATATCCTGTCTACAGCGAGTCTGGGAATATTACCAATCGCAAAACGCATGATATTTGGTAACATGACTGTCATCCAAATAAGATTGAAGTAATAGTTCTTAGATATGAGGGGTACTAGGGTAGTACCATATAATACTAACCAATACATGATAGCCGTGAGTAAAATGTTCACTGGTGTCTTCATTTAAACTAGAGTGAGATTATTTATCCTGAATATGCTGACCACAAAATTCTGTTCTTTCTGGTATCTGCTGGTAAATGTCTAGATGTACGCATATATTTCGAAGTTCAACGTAATTTTTCCAGAACTCTGGTGAATGAGAATATTCATCTACTGTTGAGTGAGCCAATTCATGTATAAGAACATGAAAAATCTCATTCGTTTTGCCATCTAAGCATAAAACTATTTCACCGCCTTTGTTTGTATTGGATCCTACGGAGCCGTTCATTCTCTTCAAACCGGTTATCGGTGTAGGACGAACAAGCATTTTAAACTTTTCATTTCCTGTGTCACGAATGTGTTCTCTAAGAATACGATACTTCTCCTTTACTTCGACAAGCTCCTGGGGTTCTCTAGTCGTGTAAAGAATAACTAAATTGATTAATAATAATATAATCAAAGCTATCATCTCTTATATACAAAGATAAATTTACTATATAACTCTGAGATGGGATTCCCTGTTAGTCCTTCCCAAAGTTGTAAGCTAAACCCCAACTCTTCTAGATGTGTGACCAAAAGGTCTTTAAAAGCCACCGGCTCTGATTTTGGACCATCCGCATAATAAGGTGTGTCGACCAGGTTTACAAATAATTTTTCACCAAATCCACCATTTCCATGGTCTTTTAGTTTGAAAAAATTACCAGTTTCATCAATGAGTGGTGTTTTAAAAATAATTTTTTCAGAGTCTGGAATGATACCTATAAGAAGTCCACCAGGTTTTACTCTCTTTTTTATTTCACGGATAGAACTGAAAAATAAACCTTTACTGGCAAAAATATAATGCAGTGAAAAGTTAAAACACACGATATTAAACGCTCTGTTTGGGCAGTTGTGAATATCACCCTCATAAAAGTTCACGCGCATGTGCATATTTTTTGCACGTGAACGAGCCTCTTCTAGGGCTGATGGCTCTGGGTCACACATGTTAATGTTTACCCCACACTTGTGCCATTTTTGAAGATCTCCACCGAAACCACACCCCACATCAAGAATATGTTCACCTTCTTTTGAAACAGACTGGATAAGATTTCTCTTGGCATCATTATGATTTTTACGAATTACTTCCATTTCATCTTATGGAATAATAAGGTTTATTTCTTTAGGTTCGATCATTTCATTTAGGTGCCAATTAAACAAATAGTAGCTTAAAGTTTTAAGCCAACACATAAATATAATGTCTCTTGAATCAGATTACACCACTGTACCCGGTCAGATCTTTGCTTGTCTATCGATTGTTGGTCCTGAGTGCCCTCAAAAGAATGAGAAGTTTGGTATTAAGATCCGTGGTGCATTTGCCACCCGTGATGAGGCCGCTAAGCACGCTGCACGTCTACAGAAGGAGGATGCCACTTTCGATATTTACGTAGTTGACATGTATAAGTGGCTTTTGATCCCTCCCGATTCTGAGAAGATTGAAGATGTTCACTATACCAACGATAAACTCGAAGAGATTATGAAGGGATACAGGGAGAACCAGTCCGAGGCTGCTCGTATGTTTAACGAACGTAAAACAGCGATGATGGCTGAGAAGAATCATTTCGTATCAGGTGATGATAATTCCAAGTTTTACAATAAGCCCGATGAGGCTCCTATCTCTCACCCAGCCGAGGTCCTCGAACGGCTCAAGAAGGAAAAGCCTGACACTCCCATGGAGGAGCTTGTAAAGGAGGCTGATGAGATTGTTGCTGAGGAGATGAAGCAGCGTCAGAAGCAGCGCGAGGAGGAGGAGTCGAGGGATGCTAAGTTGGAGGAGGTAAAGGAGGAGGGAGAACCTGAAGTTTCTTCTGCGTAAATAATATTCATATACATTAAATAAAAATGCTTCGTATAATTCTAACAATATTGTTAGTCGGGGCTTTCTTTATTTTGTTTTTTAAACCAAATTACAATTTAAAAAACAAAACAGATTTAGGTTCAGTAGCAACTGATACAGGTAGCGGTGAGGTTTCAACAACGGATGGTTTCGTCGAAGATACACATAGGGGTCCCATTCTTTTTGGGCGAGATGGAATTCCCCCAAGATATGGTGACATAGGTACGTTTGTTGCTTATTCAACTGTTCCGGAGACTCACTGGTTAAGTGGATTTCCGCAAAAGGGTGTGAATAACGACATGTACGAGGACACAGATACAAAACTTTCTACTCGTATAAGGGATTTGAGTAAGTGATTAGGTGTACCTGAGGATGACTGGTTGCATCGTCTTTCCCATAAAAAATCCTAAAAGAAATACTGCAAATGCAATAATCCATGTGGATTTATCGATATCGGTAAAAGGGTCGAATTTNCCAGATTGAGGAGGGGNTTGCGGGTAATTCATTTCACTTGGATGAAAATAATACGGTTGATCTTGAATCAATTCATCCTTATTATTATCTTCATTCTTCTCCTGAATTAAAGGATCAAGGTTTGGGCTATACTCAATAGGATTACCAATATCAGTTTCCATTTCTAATATAGAATCTGTTTTTTTTAAGCTGATTCTTCCTCACTTTCACTCGCTTCCTCGTCATCTACCACGAAATCCTTGAGATTACCATTATCATCAGCGTCTTCGTCATAATCGTCATCACTACCTTCTTCTGAGTTATATTCATCTTCAGTATCAATTACTGAATCATCTTCAAAATCTTCGTGATCATCTGTAGCATAATCGTCATCTAGTACAGTTTCTACTGGTATATAAAGAACGGGCTTCTTTATAACCCTACCAAAGCGAGAACGAGTACTAACTACCATTTATATACTTTAAACACTGTTCTGTTTAAGTATCTTTAGGGTGAAGTTTACTAGTTATTTTAGGGAGTAAGATGTGAGTTCTTCCACTGTTCTTCTTACATATTGGACATTTTTGTTTTATTTTGTTTTTAGTAATGACATACGACATAGTTTTATTCTCATGGACACCAGAAATAGTTTCACAGTAGTTAGATGTGGTTAACACTAAAAAATTGTTTTTATCCCTAGTTACATTAACCACACGTGTATCATCGTTACACTTCATATTATTATTAATGAAGTTTTCAAGATCTGGTTTTACGTCCATCTGTTTAATTTCTGGTTTTTCTACAACTTTTTTGATTTCTGGGCACTTACTGATAACCTCCTTTTTGGGGTAAAGTTTATCAATAATGTCACTCGTCAATTGATGTCGACGACCACAAAAGTATTCACAAAAGCCGTCACGACGTCCCAAAATAGTTTCATGTCGACTGAAACATTTCTGGAGAATGAACTTTCCACTAAGTATAAACCATACATGATTCGAACTATGATTTCTTTTTACATTTTCACAGTATCTAGAAGTCGTTGCCGCAAAATACGTTTCTTTGTTTTTGAATAGTTTAGTGATGTATGCACCCCCTTGACCCTCCATATTTTTTCGAATAAACGTTTCGATTCTGTTTTTCAATTCCTCATCATAAATTTCATTATTAGTTTGATCTTCTAGAAAAGAATCCTCCTTGACTCGTATAGACACTGAAGGTGATTCCACTGAAACTGTGCTAGGTGCGTCAGTTCTAACAGCTGACATTTTAAGAATTTCAACTGACGGTTCTTGACTTATTCTCACGAGAGAACCAACCTTGTAAATAAAAACTGGGAGATAAGCCAACTGATCAACCCTACCATGTTCACAATCCTTACACCCATGACCTCCACATGCTTCATGTTTTGCTCGTTTGTATGACCATGGCATCCTAAATCCACTCCCTTTAGTTTTCCTACGTGTGTCACCATACACAGATGAATCAATAATTTCATTCCAATCCATATCACCTTTAAATTTAGAGAGAGAGACTAGAATATGTTGACGGAGTGCGACGGCTGAAATTTGATCAACCACGAAATTGGGCCAATTGAGATGTACACCCGTTTTCATTAGATCTCCAGACACCTTTGGTGGTGACACAGAAACGAGACATTCTTTACCACCATGAAATTTAACAGTTTCACAAATATTTTTAGATATATCACGTATATCGTCAATACCTAGGGGATCGACATCTTTATAGTCGATATCAACGAAAAAGTTATAGGTCTCACTCTTTTGCTCGACGACGTAAATTCTCTCACCAGATTTTACAGACTCTATATACTTATCGTAAAATTCATTCAATCTATCAAATGGCACTGAGAGTTTACCCCCGTCCATGAGCACATGTGATAGATTGGTAGCATTATTGAATTTTTGGGAAGTGTACCAATTCTTAAACATACCTTATTATTGTTCTTCATCTCTAAACCATTTCATACATGAGACGTCCTGATATTCTTTACTTTGAGAAATTTGCTTTTTAAAAGTAAGTAATTCGTAAACCGTTTTACTTTCATTATCTTTGTACCACTGCTGAATCTCCTCTTCACATAGTCCTCGGTTCTTCTCAAGTAGTTCACCAATCTGTCTTAAAATAAAAGCCTTAGACTTCATTATTTAATAGAGAAGGTTTTTCTATTGTGAGAACTTATACACGCGTAAAATTGGGGATTCTTAATGACATTATCTATGATCAACTTCCATCGTTTACGTCCATTGAATTCTTCTAGTGTATCATAGCTCATGAAATCGTTCTCATCATGGGTTTTACGAATGGGTTGATTGTTCATCTTTTTGATCTGTGTTTTGTGTTTTTCTTCGTAAAACTTTCGAATTTGTGTTTGTTGTTCTGATCGATTGTAATTGACAAAGAATATGAACACGTTATATTCTAGGTCTACTGTTGGGCTTTCTTTATGTATAAATTTGAATTCTGTATATTCACCATTTTTGAGTGACACAACACCACGTGTCTCTTCTTCTAATTCTCGTAGGGCACACCTCAAGGGGTTGTAAATTTCCCGTCTTCTACACCCACCCGTTACGAAAATCCAATCTTTAAATCTCCAGTCTCTTACTGTGAGAAATCTCGGTTTCCCATCGGTAAAAGTAACCGGTACTGCAATCGCTTTGTACTTCTTCATTGCGCATTCGCAAGTTATAATAAGTGGATATGATTATTCTTCGGATTTTTCATCCACCTCATCGATATCTTCAAGCTTCTTTTCAGGTACAGGAACTGGGGTAGGTGTAGGGGTGGGCTCTGGGGGTGGAGCTAAGTGTCGAACGACCTGGGCTGAGAAACCTTTAAAATTGTCAATATCCTGTTTAGCCTTGTTTAACTCTTTAAACATGTAAATCATACCAATTGCAAAAACAATCGCTGCAACGATGAGTAGGGTGTCTTTATTGACTGGAACCATTTATAAAAGAAAATGTCATTTTCTTTTTAAGCTTTCTACATCACGGCACCCATCTTAGTCTTACCAGCGGTGGGGCATTCGTATGGGCTCTGGGCAAATTGAACGGCTTCGTAATGCGCATTTTCACACGATTTGCTTGTTGGTTGTGTGGGTTGACCAACAAACTTTTCGAGTGTCCTGGAGTTAGGATCGTACGTCAATACAAAAACGATGGCAAGGAGAAATACTACTGTCCAAAACATCTTTATTAATTAGTTAGAATATAATAGACCACCCATACCATTTTCAATGCGAAGCACATTGTAGTTTACGGCATAGAGGTTGTCGTCTGAGTCTTTGGTATCGTTGATGATACGAGCCGAATCAAGACGGGAGAAGTTTAGGCTGCCAGTAGGCTGAAGCTTGCCAGAATCGAGGCAGAATGGGTAGAAGAACAGAGTCTTGGCTGTTCCTAAAGACGAGTTAGTGGTGTGATAATACGAAGTTACGGTGGAGAAGTTGGGATCAGCAAATTTGTAATCAGCAACATCGGTACCATTGATTTGAAGCTTGAGCTTGTTGTTATCATGGAGAATCTCCAAAGCAGACGCCTTACCGGCGGCGATGTACTTCACGGGGTGGTTGAAGTTGAGCTCCTGGATCTTGGAAGTGGAGGCAACCGACTTCTGCACCTGGGTGATGAGCATGTTCTGGGGCTGGGAAGCGAACACTTCACGTTCATCAGTGTCAAGGTAGGCGTAGTTGGTGAAAACATCCCACTTGTCAGTAGCCGCCGCGGAGCCCCAAGTGATTCGGAGCTCGACATCGTGGTACTGGAGAGAAATGAGTGGGATGGCAGTCTGCCAGTTCTCACAGAAAGCAAATCGGAGGGGGTAGAACCTGTAATTGGTACCGCCATTGACTAGGTCAGCCGAAGGTGATTTGGAAGCGGTGGTCGCAGAAAGACGGGGCGCAACCAGGGTAGAGTAGGTGGAATCCTGTTCATCAATCACCTGACCCCCCACAAGGAGCTCAACCTTGGAAATTTTTGTTAACCAATCGGCTTGAGAGTAAGGCATGGTCTTGACACCATTATTGGGGACGAGATAGACATATCCGAGCATATCACCCTTGCGCTCGAAGCGGACGGTGGACATACCACCATTCGCGACATTGCCTTGGATGACCTGACGCTCGACAGTTTGGGAAAAGTTTGTATGACGTTTGTAGGTGGAGCGGAAGAAGCTCACCTCGGGCTGACCGACGAGGTGCACATCCTGAGCACCGACGGCTACGAGTTGGGCAATACCACCAGACATTTTATAATATAGTGAGAGTTTATTTTTAAGCTGGGAAGACTTACAAACTGGGATACAATTTGGAAGAAGTTTGTATTTTTTTGATGTACGAGCAACTACGTTGCTCGGAACTAGGCACTCTCTAGAGCATCGAGTCGTGTGAGAACCGATGCGAGTTGTGTTTCAAGGGTAGCAACCTTCACCCGTTCAGCTTGGAGTTGACGATCCACCTCTTGTAGAGCCGCTGTAGCCACCGTCCAGATGGAGTCCTTCTTTAGGAAGTGGAAATCATCTATCCTTTGCCCGAAGACAAATATCTGATTTCCTGATACGACATTACCAGTTTCATCGTATGCATCTGTCCATTCGCTAAGGTCTTGTATAACTTGGATACTATTCTCATTTATGATATTTGCGACTGTCACCTCATGATCTACATCATGGAGGTCTTTTAATCTTATCAACGAAACGTTACTCTCTAAATTAGATGTATTGAAGTTTGTAAATGTTATAACGTTAGAGTTGGAAACATTTCCCAACTGGTAAATGTTTGGAATGTATTCTTGTATGAGCTTCGTTGCATATGGAATTGTCTCTGCAACTTCCTGAGCGATAAATCCCCAAACGGGATCGGTTCCTCTATTATACGCATCTTTATAGTTATATTGTTTTGGTTTGAGTAGTCTTAACATATTTAACGCCTCCCCATCTTCAACATCAACTATCTCACATTTAATTCGTGTGTCAGATCCAGTCAGTCCTCCACCATGAGAATATAGATAAGCATTACATCCGATACTAGAGTGAGAGTATAAACCTGTTGCAGTGATTCCCACCCCCGCCGATGAAGTATTTAGATTCTGACTTCTATAATTAGCATTGAAGTTTGGATTCGTAACCCAAGCCCACCATTGCTCGGGATTTTGCGTCGCATTGACACCAGTTCCTTGTATGTGTAAAGGAAAGTAAGGGTCAGTCCTACCGATACCAACCTTCCCTCCTTGTTGTATAACCATAACATCGTTTTGAAGTGATAGGTCATGCCACGCACCGTAATCTCCCCGATGACCCCCAATATGAGGTCTCCCCTCTTTTGAACCAAACACGAGAGTATTATATGAAGAAGTACTACCACCTACTCTTGCTATTATTTGATGACCAGATGTGGAAATGTTTTCGTGTACGTGAAACTTTTCACTTGGACTCGCCGTCCCGACGCCTACGTTGCCGCTAGTATCAATTACTAATTCATTTCCACCTCCACCACTTCTTTCAAAATATATCTTATTATCGGCCATTTTTTGTGTAATATACCAATTAGAATTATAACCAGCACCAAAATCGAATTTTTGGTCTCTATCAATTCCAACATCACCACTACCTATATGTAATTTAGTACTAGGATTAGTCAAACCGACGCCTACGTTGCCGCTTGAATTTACAGTCAAACGATCCGTCCCAGCTGTGGTGATTTTGAATGTATCTGTACCCGAAAATCCAAAGAGGTTGTTGTCATCCCCACTGTGTTTGATATATTCAGGAATGAATACGCCACCCTGAAATGTGCTGATATTCGTCATCTATTATAACTCCACAATTTTTTTAGCAGTCTGGGACGCTCCTAAAAAAATTGATGTTTNAGAAAGTTTTGGATGTATAGTTTAATAGCCGAAATCCCCAGTACCTGCACTTGATCCGCTATTTGTGACACTCGTAAGCCGTCCTGCTGTTTCATGGGACAATGGGAGTGTTCCAGCCGTGAGTATAGGAGGAAACTGTTTCGGTTTATACGGGATCTTCAGTTTCAGTAACTACGGGAGCTGTATAATTTAAAATAAGACTCGTTTTAGTGGAATTAGCTGGCATTGTCCCCTGTTCGAGATATTTATCCATTTCTTCTTTATAGATACGCTCACCTTCGATGCGACACCTGTTATGAATAGCGTTATGAATCCAAAATTCTGGATCGTTACATACACTGGTCATACATTTTGTCATGACTTCATCCATGGTTATAGTAAAGGTCGAAGAACCATCTTCGTTTTTAGTAAACGATTTCGTGCAATTCAAGAAAGACATTATAATTATGTATAAGAAATTAAATATCCCTGAAGATATGTATAATTGTATCCATAATCAGCATCACTTCCATTACTATCCTGGTAGTGGATACGAATTGTATCATTTGTAGATAAACTAAGCATAACAGTTCGTTCACCATCACCAAATTCGCTACCGCTCGCAGTGTTATCTAAACGAAGATGTATATCGCCGATATTTGAATCATTTTTACGGATGTAATATCTATAAACATGATTACTATTGTTCGCGAGCGCACCCCATGTAAATGTATAAATACCGGCTACCGGGCATGTAAATATACCCGCCCCAACATTCATATTATTTCCGAGATTAGCCAAAGAAGCATCGTATGTTATATAAGAGTTATCTGAAGGGCCAGCCCCTGTTTTATGTACGTAAAAAGCTGGATTCCCGGTTTTCAGGTACCCGGTGATACCAACCTTCCCTCCTTGTTGTATAACCATAACATCGTTTTGAAGTGATAGGTCGGCCCAAGCTCCAAAGTCACCCCGATGACCTCCAATATGAGGTCTCCCCTCTTTCGAACCCAATATAAGGGTGTTATATGAAGAAGTGCTACCACCTACTCTTGCTATTATTTGATGACCAGATGTGGAAATGTTTTCGTGTACGTGAAACTTTTCACTTGGACTCGCCGTCCCGACGCCTACGTTGCCGGCAGTATCAATTACTAATTCATTTCCACCTCCACCAGTTCTTTCAAAATATATCTTATTATCGGCGGATTTTTGTTTAATATACCAATTAGAATTATAACCAGCACCAAAATCGAATTTTTGGTCTCTATCAATTCCAACATCACCCTGGAATGTGTTGATATTCGTCATCTATTATAACTCCACAATTTTTTTAGTAGTCTGGGACGCTCCTAAAAAAATGGTTTTAGAAAGTTTTGGATGTATAGTTTAATAGCCGAAATCCCCAGTACCTGCACTCGATCCACTATTTGTGACACTCGTAAGCCGTCCTGCTGTTTCATGGGACAGGTATTCAACGAAAATATTGAAACGAACCACACCTGAACATGCGTTAGCTGGTTTGATTGTCACAGTTGTTCCTGTGAGGGATGTTGCTATTGCAGGGTCCCAATGTGTATTCATTGTACTGGTACTAATGATACTTGTCATACCCAAGGCTGGGACATATGCGGAGTTGCTCCCACCCCCAATTTTACCACCAATAACATCAAATATTAATGTACTGATTTCATCATCTGATTCGATCAACATCGCTGTAACTTTAGCATGGAAGGGGTGGTTTGTAAAATCGAGAACATAGGTTGAATTTGCTACACTCGCACCACTACCCAAATCAGCCGAATAGGAGTATGTCTTTTTACCAACACCTCCAGTATTTGTAATGAGACCCCCAGTGACATACGCGCGTTCCCCGACGAATACATCCTTCGCAATACCGACACCACCAGCTGCCTTGAGAGCACCTGTAGTTGATGATGTCGATTCAGTTGCATCTGTTAGGGTCACCACACCACCAACACTTAGGGTTGTGGTGATCTGTGCATCACCTGTCACAGTCAGCTTTGCCGCTGGGTCAGTAGCTCCAATCCCGACATTTCCCGCTGTATAATTTAATGCGTCTGGACTCGTTTCAATTGTCCATGGTGTACTAACAAATGGATTACCGTCTTCTCTGAAAGTACCAGTAAAGTTAATGTCACCATCAACATCTAGGGTGTAACCTGGTGTTGCTTTATTAATACCAACACGATTTGTTGTAGAGTTTACCACTAATACAGAAGTATCTACCTTGAGATCACCACCAACATTTAGGTTTTCTTGGGTACTGATACCACCAGTAACCTTGAGGGCACCTGTTGTAGCCGAAGTTGAAGTAGTATCGTCAGTTAGGGTCACCACACCATCTAGGGTGGCTGCGGCACCGAATAGGGCACCTGAGACACCCACACCACCGGCAACAATTAGGGCACCCGCGGTTTTGCCATCGGAGGCGGTAGTACCATACACCTTGGAAACACCTCCAATATGTAAGTTTTCTTGGGTACTGATACCACCGGCAACCTTGAGGGCACCTGTTGTAGCTGAGGTTGAACTAGTATCGTCTGCTAAGGTCACCACACCCGAGGCGTTTAGGGTAGTTATAGCCGCTGCATTAGACCCAGCTAGAGTACCATATACATTGGTCCCTGAAATGGTAGCACCCTTCACCATAGCAGAGGCTGTTAGGGTAGTCACAGCTGCTGTATTAGCCCCAGCTAGGGTACCGTATACATTTGTCCCTGAAATAGTAGCACCCTTTACCATAGCAGAGGCAGTTAGGCTAGTCACAGCTGCTGTATTAGCTCCAGCTAGGGTACCGTATACATTGGTACCTGAGATGGTAGCACCCTTCACCATAGCAGAGGCAGTTAGGGTAGTTACAGCTGCTGTATTAGCTCCAGCTAGGGTACCATATACATTGGTCCCTGAAATTGTAGCACCCTTCACCATACCTGAGGCTGTTAGGGTAGTAACAGCTGCTGTATTAGCTCCAGCTAGGGTACCATATACATTGGTGCCCGAAATGGTAGCACCCTTTACCATAGCAGAGGCAGTAACACTAGTCGCCGTGACATCTTCGAAGCTGGCGTGTTGACCAACAATCTTTTTCGCGATACCCAAACCACCAGCGACAATGAGTGCACCTGTTGTTGTTGTAGTGGCATCGGTTGTAGAACTTACGTATGCATTACCCACCACATGAAGCTTAGCTTCCGGTGATGCAGTATTAACACCAACCCTGTCATTTCCTGCATCCACATAGAGTGTATCAGTATCAACAAAGAAATCACCAGCACTTGTAAGTCTGGCTTTTTCAGCGTTATTTATTTTGAAACTAACATTTTGACCAGACTTCGCATTAAGGTGTGTTGTACCAGCAGCTGATTGTTTAAGTGCATAGTTTGTTGTAGTGTTATTGTCAACATGTGCAAAAGAAGCATGGTCACTTTGACCCATAAAACCTATCGCGGAACGTCCAATATACGAGGTTTCATCCGCATCATATCCCGCATAAATATTACTCGTATGAATGTTAGCAGCTACACCGAGACCACCAGCAACAATCAGAGCACCCGTAGTTTTAGACGAAGAGACTGTTGTATCTAGGATGACTACACTATTGGAGACGATGTCTTCAACAAACACATTTTTACCATGAATATTCTTAGCAACGCCTAGACCACCAGTGACAATTAGGGCACCAGTGGTTTTAGAAGTAGCATCCGTGGCTGAGATTACCTTAGCAACAGCTCCAACGTTCAAATTTTCTTGAGTACTGATACCACCTGCAACCTTGAGGGCACCTGTAGTTGCTGAGTCTGAAGTGGTTGTATCCGTTACTGTGACACTATCAGCCTCTACATCTTCAAAATTGGCATGTAGAGCATGAATATTCTTAGAAATACCCACACCACCTGTGACAATTAGGGCACCAGTTGTTTTAGACGAGGCATCTGTGGCTGAGATTACCTTAGCAACCGCACCAACGTTCAAGTTTTCTTGCGTACTAATACCACCAACAACCTTTAGGGCACCAGTAGTTGCGGAGGATGAAGTAGTATTATCAGTGATAGTAACACTATCGGCCTCAACATCCTCAAAATTAGCGTGTAAAGCATGAATGTTCTTCGAAATACCCACACCACCAGTGACAATTAGGGCACCAGTGGTTTTAGACGAGGCATCTGTGGCTGATATTACCTTAGCAACCGCACCAACGTTCAAGTTTTCTTGGGTACTGATACCACCCACAACCTTTAGGGCACCTGTAGTTGCTGAAGTGGATGTAGTGTTATCAGTGATAGTGACACTATCAGCTTCAACATCCTCAAGATTGGCGTGTGTGGCATGAATATCACCCACAACACCCAAACCACCACCTATGGTCACCGCACCCGTTGTTTTGGAGGAAGACGTGGTTGAACCCGTGACTCCTAGAGTACCGTTTATATTTACTGGGAGTGTGTTTGCTGTATTCATGACAATAACAGTATCTGTAGCACTCTTGAGGGTATGACCAATTTCAAGCTTTGATGTGGAGAAATCATAAATCATTGCAACATTACCCTTGTTTCCACCCGTCAAAGGATTATTCATAATGATACCAGTGTCCAAACCGGCTAAATTACCCTTACCAAGTTCGATGATAGGATCTTGAACTATAAGATTATTTGCATTGATAACCGTTGTATTACCAGTGACAGTTAAATTACCAGTTAGTGTTAAATTACCACAATGAACGTTTCCAGCTACACCTAAACCACCGGCAACCTTTAACGCACCAGTCGTTTGATTGTTAGATGGTGTGGTGTCTGTAATATTGACACTATCAGCTTCGACATCTTCAAAATTAGCATTTAAAGCGTGGATATCTTTGGAAATACCCACACCACCAGTGACAATTAGGGCACCGGTGGTTTTAGAAGAGGCATCTGTAGCGGATAACACCTTAGCAACAGCTCCAATATTCAGGTTTTCTTGAGTACTGATACCACCCGCAACTTGGAGGGCACCCGTAGTAGCCGAAGTTGAAGTAGTAGTACCACCAACATTCAGGTTTTCTTGAGTACTGATACCACCCACAACCTTTAGGGCACCAGTGGTTGCGGAGGATGAAGTAGTAGTGTCTAAAATGACCACACTATTGGATACAACATCTTCAACAAACACATTCTTACCATGAATATTCTTAGAAATACCCACACCACCAGTGACAATTAAGGCACCAGTGGTTTTAGAAGTAGAATCAGTTGCAGATAATACCTTTGTGACGGCCCCAACATTTAAGTTTTCTTCGGTACTGATACCACCGGCAACTTTAAGGGCACCCGTTGTAGACGAGGTTGAAGTTGTTGTATCTGTGATACCAACCCCACCAGAAACGACTAAAACATTTGTACCATAATCATCGACGTAAAGATTCGAACCGATACTCAAAGTATGAGAAGCTAGAGAATTGGATATACCTACATTACCAGAAGTAACAAATGCAACCGTATTATTATAAAAAATCATAGAATTAGCTGTAACATTACCTTGTCTTGTTGCACCTTGAAGACTCACATCGGTTATGAGACTTGATGCGGGTTCTCCGGACTCTACCAGTTCTTTTGTATTGGTGTTATACATCATGAGAACAATTTCGGGTTTAGAAGCAAAATCTTCGTCATTACGAACAGGTGCAATATAAAGAGACCCACCTTGTGATGCATCAATCGCAGTATTACTCGCATTTAGAACGATCGTGTTTTCACCCTGGTCTTCTTGGGCATGTTTACCAAACCTAATTTTGGTTGACCTCTCAACGGTCGGTAAGGTCTTGACCATTTAGTATAAGGTTGTATTTTAATTTGCATAAAGTAAACCAGCCATTCCATTTTCGACTCTCAAGATATTGTAATTTACTGCATAAATTGGGTCATTAATGTTCATAGACTCACTCATGATAGTAGCTGACGATACACGACTGAAATTGAGTGTGCCTGTGGGCTGTAAGCTGGATGTTGAGAGGCAGAAACAATAAAGAAAGAAATCTGGAGAAGTTACGAAGTTTGTGTGATAATAACTCGTGACGTCTATAAAATGTGGTTTACCCCATTTGTAGTTACTTACATCGAGACCATTTATGTTTAATTTAACTTTGTTTGTGGGAGATGTGAGGGCACCGTCGGTTGTTGTATCCGATGATGCTAAATATTTTACTGGATGATTAAACGTAAGTTCTTGAACTAAAGTACCTGAAGCAATATTTTTTTGGACTTGTGTTATGAGGAGATCATGTTTTCTAGATGCAACCTGACCACGCTCCTCATTGTCAAGGTAATAATAATTCGCGAAACATTCAACGTTATAATTGGAAGCTGCTGTAGCCCAATGGATCCTAATTTCAACATTATGATAGTTTAGGGCTACAAGGGGTAGAGCACATTGTGGCCCCTCACAGAAAAAGAACCTGAGAGGGTAAAAAAACGAGCGCGCAGAAATACCCGGGTGTGTACCGTTCGCACTCCTAGATACATTCTGCGCAAAGGTATCTATGGCAATCTTCTCTGTGAAAATTGCATCTTGGGTGTCAATAACGGAACCACCTATTAAAAGCTCAACTTTATCAATAATGGTGTCCCAACGTTGAATATCGAGGGCTTGGGTTTTGTCATCGAGTGTAAAATACACATAACTGAGAAGATCACCAGATCTCTCAAATTGGATGCTAGACATAGAATTGTTTTTCACCGCTCCGTGGATGGTTTGTTTTTCAACGGATTGTGAAAAATTAGCATGGCGTTTGAATGTTGAACTGAAGAAAGATATTTCAGGATTACCCATGATATATTTATCCTGGGCACCTATAGCAATCAATTGAACAACACCGGCAGACATGGTAATACTAATTTAAGGGGAGAAAAATTACAGGTTGGGTTTTCTACAGACGAAACGAAGGACTAAAAAATTATTTTCAGCGGGATTTGGTGGTGTTATAAGAACACCACTTTGATTACGAATACTAATAGTGAGACGATCAATTCTTCGAATAGGGTTTACGTATTGCACAGCAATTGGGTAATCATCTTTGAAACTTATTATACCAGTATCATCTGTAGTCACAATACTGGCAAAAGATTTTCGAAGCATACCTAGCGATGCCTGACCTTCATAAACATTGGTAGCGCGATCATTAAATGTAGAATTCAACTCATCAATGGAAATGTAACAATGTTCACTTCCATTAGCTGGTGTGACTGTATTAATTCGAGCGGCTAGAAGTCGAGCCTGTACAACATTTTTTAGAGGCTGACTCAAAAAACATGTCCATGTATTCGCGCTAGTCTGATTAAGAGTATCAACAGTGATGGTATGATATTCATAGTTTAGATCGGGAATCATATCAGTTGGCGATGTAATCAGAGCCATTTATTATTAGCTTAGATTAAAGATCCGCCAATTCCATCCGCGATCTCATATCCGGCGTGATCACCTACAAGTTTTTGGGCACCACAAAGACCACCTGGGGTAAGACCAACCGAGTAAGGGCTGTCCTCCTTGCCTGAACCAGCGGTACACTCAAGGTCGGGCTTGAGGTCGAAGAGAGATTCTTCACTGACAGGTGTAATAGTAATTGGCCTGGGCTGATAATTCGCGGTCTTCACAGTCATAACAGACAGAACGAAGATGAGGGTCATCAAAACCGCGATGGCCATGAGAGCATTGCGATCACTCTTGTTGAGGTTAAGATTAAACATTTATAATAGACATAGATTTTTTTAAAGTGCGTTAAAGAGATTTTCTTAGTTTCTAATTAGACAGTAGATGGACGAAGAAATCGTACTCGATAGGGGTCAAACGACTGTGATGAAATTAGATGCTGATGAACAGGCCCTGATGGATGAGATTCAAATTTCTGCACCACGACCAAAACCTGTACCTCGACCCACAAGGCCTATGCAAAGACCTCAACAATCTTTTCAGGGTCAGGAGGCTATGGATGCTTTTGTGAATCCCAACAAACAAAGTGCCCCAGCTCAGCCTCAACAGGATGAGGAAATTGATTATGGTGAGGATGAACCAATGATGTTCGATGATGATGAAGCCATGGGCCCAGGTCCTAGTGACCAGGGTGAGCAACCCTCGAAGGGGTACACTTCAATTGATGAAGAGAAGTCGGATCTTATTAACAAATTAGCTCGACTTGAGAAGAAGGGGTTTGCAGTTAACAAGAGGTTGAACGCTTACTCGAATGTTGATGAACTCAGATCAGAGGTCAAGAGGATTACATACAGCATAGATGTTGAACAATCAGTTCGCTTCTCTCGTCGTATGTTGGTCGCCTGTGTAACTGGGCTTGAATTTTTGAATAAGAGGTATAACCCATTTGAGGTTCAACTTGAGGGTTGGTCTGAGTCTGTTATGGAAAATGTTGATGATTATGATGGTGTATTTGAGGAACTATATGTGAAATACAGATCTAAGGTCAGTGTTGCACCAGAGGTCAAGCTGATTATGATGTTGGGTGGCTCAGCAATGATGTTTCACCTTACAAATTCGATGTTCAAGTCAGTGATGCCTAACATGAATGATGTTATGAAGCAGAATCCAGACCTGGTGAAGAATATGATGGCGGCGGTTCAGAACACTACCCGTGACACTAGTGGCCCCGCAGTTGATGCACCCGTGGGTGGATCAGGGCAGTACGAGATGCAGGGACCCGGACTTGATATTTCAAGCCTGATGGGTGGTATTTCGATGCCTCCCCCACCCCCAATGAATACCTCAATGGGGCAAGGACCCTCGGCGCCTCAGCCTGTTGAGGAGGATGATGATCTCTCTGATATCATGTCAGTCTCCGGTGATTCCACTGGAGGTGAGGTCAAGGAGGTCAATGTTGGTGCAGGATCTAAACCCAAGAGAACTCGTCGAAAGAAGAAGACCGAAATAAATCTCTAAACTTATATAAATGATAGCGTATTGTCCGCTTGAGGAGCTCGAGCCTCCCGTTCGACAGCAAGAAGTTGTCGCTGAGGCCAAGGTCGAACCTGTAAAGCCTCAGGTCGGCCGCGAAGAAACCGAATTAAATTACGTCATCATGGCTTTCATTGTTGGCGTAGTAGCACTAGCCATCTCTGATTCCATCAGGGCGTAAATGTTTAATCTACCGCGGGGTACCACCCTCCCTCGTAGTAAATTTAATATGTGAATGTCGCTAGAGTAATTGTACCAGCAGTTTCATTATCGAGGTTAGCTTGGTTCTGGGAAGTAAGGTTGTGTGAAATTTTCTTAAGACCACCATCACACGCACTCGTCACCTCCACAGTTATGTCGTATGTATAGTTTCGACCACCATCCAATGTCGCCGGTAAAAGTCGAATACTCCGTGTTCCCGTTTGTGTTGCACTACTCCACGGATATTGTGTACCCCCAGTACTACCCATTATGGTTTGTGGACCCAAGGCTATATCATATATGGTTCCGGTTGTACCATCATGTGTACCACCGGTCGCTTCAAGAACCACAGTACTCGTGTTAGCTTTAGTTCCTGAGTCTCTTAATACAGCTATAATCTTTGCATAAAACGTCCCAGTTTTAAAAGTGAGTATCACATCTTGCCCATCAGTGTCATTGATTGGGAACGTATTTGAATACCGCTTCGTCGCCACCTGGTCAGAGTTTGTGATGATACCACCATTCACGTGGAGTGTTGTGTTAGCACTCGCACCATCCAAACCTAGACCGACTTGGTTACCCAAATCTAAAGCACCATCTACAGAGAAATCACCTATGACCTCTACATTACTGTTGAGGAAGGTTGTGTTTCTCAAACCAGTTCTCAATGGGTTTATATATACATTACCTGTGGTGTCCGCATAAATGTTCGCACTCCCAGCCGATGTCGTGAGTTCGATAGTTGCGTTACTTGAGGCACTTTCTACACGAACCATACCATCGTAGACATGAAGCTGTTTCTGTGGGTTTAGGGTACCCACACCCACGTTACCCGCGTGTGTAATATGGACACCATCCGTTTCTGTACCGCTATTGGTACCACCAATTACGATACCGGAAAGTGAAGTAGCTGAGTCCCTGAAAGCCTTCACATAACCACCGAAATTTTCAGTGGTATGAAGAAGTATTCCAGACTTTTTAGTGAATGTACCCGAACCTGGGTGAGGACTCTCAAGTTTTAGGAGTGTTTGGTCTGTTGTGTTTCCATTGAAAATGTGTACATTCGAGTCTACAGTTGATGTACCTATACCAAGTCTACCAAATTTGTCAAAACGGGCGAATTCTGAATCATTACTAGAATCAATCTCATGTACAAACGTAAGTACGCGGCGGTCACTACCGTCTTTAATACTTCTAATTTTGTTCACGGAGTCTCCTGATGCGGGGTCAGTAGTCACGAATGCCATACCAGTCAATTTGAATGCACCACCACCAGCGAACTCGATATCACCGTTTACTACGAGTTTTGTATTTGAACCACGCCCCACTGCGTCTGAACGTTTACCACCAATAACGACAATACCGGCTTGATTGGTGATACACATTGGTACATCACCCGTAGCATCATCATCTACAAGATCACTGAAAGTTTCACCAGATGATGTATAAGTTGTAAATACGTGTTCCGCGGCAATGTGTCGAATTCTATCAGGACCACTGGTTGTATCTCCGTCATTACCCTTGAATATTACAAGTTCATTTCTGGTCTGATCCGTATTATAACGTCTTTCTACAAGCCTCGTGTTACCAAACAGGTCACCAGCGAGACCCCCGAACGACACCTCATTACCCACGACTACATTACCCAATACATCTAGTACACCCCTGGGTGCATCCGTGCCTATTCCGGTATTTCCAGTTGAACCAGATATGAATAGACCCACAGCTGTTGGTTCTTTGTTGTTATCTGTATTTTGTGTGATTCTAAAATCTGAGTCAGATCCAGTTACACCTGTTGACCAACCCCTAGGATTAGAGCCCGCATTTGTTTGGATGTAAGAGGTGAATACATTACCTGCGAGTATACGAGTTTTGGCCGCTAAAATTGCATCACCTGAAGCTCCATCAAAGTTATGCACTAACAAACCATTTGTTAAGGGGTTGGCTGCACCCGTAGCATGTACTTCTAAATGAGCGGTAGGTGATGTTGTGCCTATACCAACGCGACCATCACTTCTAAGTGAAAGCACATCAACCTCTGTCTCGTAATTTGTACTTGCTAAATATATATCAAGTTGAGAGTTGGCTGTACCACTTGAAACCGCCGTGTGTTTACCCATTTTCATTGTTGCCCTCACACCATCACTACTCGCGGTTCCACCCTCTCTACAAAGTTCTAAAACCCTCGCGAAATCTGTCAAATCTGCTGAAACTGCGGTTACATTAGAAACGATGAGTGGAGTTCCAAGATGTTTGTAGGTTCCATTATTAGCAATTTCATCATTGATAAACACCGTACCCCCAGATGTGTGCAATCGACCCTTTGGTGTAGCCGTGCCCACACCAACATTTGAACTTTCAAGGATGGTCAACTTTGGTGTACCCATAGTAGCAGTTTTACTCGCGTAAAAATTGAGACCCTTACCCTCAGCTACAATATTCTCAATCTTGTTCTCACCTACCAAGTGGGATGAATACATACGAGAACTCGTGTTTGATGCCGATCCCCAGGTATTACCATAAATAAAACCATCACCTAGAGTCGCATGAACATTACCCGCGACGGTCAACTTTTCAGTGGGGTGGGTATTAGATATACCAACCCTCCCCACTGTATCAATACGCACTCTCTCAGTGTTTCGCGTTTTCATTTTGATGATTTGGTGTGTGTTTGAAGTACTAGCTCCAATTATTTCGATTGAACTCACATTAGAGGCTGCCGAGCCGGATTTAAGAACAAGTGCATTTGATGTACCTGTTAAACCACCGTACCTATCGGCGTGTATCACAATGTTTGAGAACGAATGTATAGAGTTTGTGACAAGTTCAGTTGTAGCCGTATTACCTAAAACTGTTAAGGCATTTGCTGCTACCATATTTGCAAATACCTTCGCACCCACAGACAATGTATTTGTTGGTGCAACATTGGCAATACCCGAATGAGATGTGCCTGAACCCACCGTTCGAATTGAATTTGATTTAATATTTTCATTGAAAAGAATTGGTACAGTAGCACTTGGATCGAAAGTTACTAAACTTCCAATTCTCATACCACCCGCAACTACATTACCTGTCACTGCAACATTCCCGTCAGATACAAACACATTTGGTCCTGTATCATCAAAGTACACATTTGAGCCCACTGACAATGTAAATTTGGTTGATGTATTTGCCACACCAACATTACCATCAGCATACATCTGTCCGTATACATGAAGATTAACCGTATTTGATTGATCCACTACGATTGTAGTTAGACCCGGTGCCATCTGGGTTCGACCAACTAAAAATTCGTTATTCGAAAATTGATATCCAAATACAAGATTCGACCTACTCCCATCACTAGCCTCAGTCATGAGTAAAGCATTATCAAATGGGGCATTTTTGTTATTCGTGGCTGCTTGTTGGATGACACAATTTGCAACAACTAAGTTGATAAGTGTTTCGTAAGTAGCAGACTCAGAAATGAATGCATTACCATTCACATGGAGATTACCATTTATTGTTAAATGTCCTTGGTCAATACATACATTACTATCATGAAAAACAGCTACATTTGAACCCGGATTAATATTTTTAGTTGTACCAACACTTAAATAATTTTCAACCGATATATTTGTAGTATGTGTATTTCCCACAACCTTCAATACATTTGATCCCATTCTATCAATGATGAGTGTATCATCCACATTAATAATGTTTGAAACTAGAACGTTTGTAGCTGAAACGTTACCTTTTGCGGTAACTAAATGTTCACTAGCTCTATTAATAACAAATTCAGCATTTGGTCCAATCTGAAACTCGTTTGTAGCACCCGGTGCCGCAATACCAAGCTTATCATTCACATACAAACGCTCGGCACGAATACCCTTGGTCACGTCAAGAACAATATTCGTTGATATATCATCTACAAAAATATTTGAACCTATAGAAATATTCTTTGTAGGATTTGTATTAGAAATAGCAAATTTTTCTGCTGTAATAACTTCAACGTCGATCTCTTTTGTAATAATACTTTTTACGTCAGTAAGTACATCTTGCTCGACTGGGTCTGCGTCTAGACTGGTTACGAAAACCTGATCGAAACGAGCTGTCCTACCCATCTATACCTTAATTACCGAATAAAATTCCAGCTAAACCATCCTTGATTCTTAGAACATTATAGTTTACTGCATATATACTTAACTCCTGATTACTTGGTCTAAGATTACCCTTCTCCACACCCCGTAATACAAGTTTGGCATTATCGATACGGCTAAAGTTGCATGTACCTGATGGATTATAGTCAGATGCATTTAGACAGAAGTGATACACGAAGTACCTTGTGTTGAAAAGTACGTTGGTTTCACTGACAAAATCACTCGCACCGTACGATGATTTGTAATAATTTTGTACTGTGTGAAAATAATTTGGAGACATGTGTTCAAGGATTGGGGTCCCATTGATTTGAATATCACCACTTAAAAATGTGAAACGATCGTTCGCAAAATCATCACTTAATGCACCAAAACCAAAAAAGATGGATTTGACTGGATGATTAAACGATGAAATATCAAATGTATTATCACCACCACCTAAAGCGTTATCAGCCACAGTCTCCAATGGAAGATTTATTTGTTGTGTTTGTGTGATGACAAAGTCGAGACTTCGACCCACGAGAGATTCTCGTTCTTCTTTATCTAGGTAAATATAGTTGCCGTATACATTAATTCGTTTTTGTGCAGCTGTAAGATTTAGAACTGAATCATTATAATACGTGTCATCGAAATTGATTTTTATTTCGACTTGATGATGTTGTAAGGCTACAAGGGGTAAGAATGCCTTATGATCACAAAAGAAGAAGTGAAGTGGGAGAAATGCTGGATTGGATTTAGAAACTTTGTTATTCAATTCTTGTGTCTTAGTCCATGTGTCAGACATATAATTGTGCCATATATCCGAATAATAATCAAAATGTTGAGAATCTATTTTTTGACCCCCTATATAAAGCTCGATAGTGGAATTGTAAAAAAGATTAGAAGACATGTTTACAGCATCTACACCAACTTTTTCAAACCAAATACCATTAATGATATCACCTAAAACTGGTATAGTAATTGAGTTGTCAGTTTGGGTGACCGATTTAATCAATTTTGGAGCCTGAGAAAAATTTGTATGTCTCGTAAACTTCATACGAAAAAAAGAATGACCTTCTTCACTGGTAAGATACACATCTTGAACTCCTTTAGAGACCAATTGTATTAATGCACCCGACATTTAATAGATGTTTAGATTATAAAAACAGACACTTTCCCTGAGGGAAGGCACTCTTAGGTTCTTCTACATTTTTACCGTGTATGTTAAAACCACCTTGACGGTATATCTTCATTCGTTTATAATACATCGCTGTAAATACAGACCATGGATCGTGAACATCGTAGATATGGGGTTCATTCTTTTTTCCTTTCGTTTCTCTCATAATTCTACCAATACTTTGTGTAATATCAGATTTAGGAGAAGCTAGAATAACTGTATCTAATGTGGGAATATCTAAACCTTCATGTGCTTGACTAAACGTAGCAAAAATAATCTTTTTCTTGGAAGACTCTTGGAGTTGAGCTTCTTTCATACCACCCATGTATAGACCAGACGTTTTAGGAAAACATTGGTGAAGAAATTCACAATGAAAACGACGATCACTGAGAACTAGAAGCTGACGGGTACCTGCGGATGCTTTTTTTACTAATTCTACTAACATTTTGTTTCTAGCCCTATCTTCAACAAGTTCTGTAATCATATTTGGCATTGAAATTTTACCATTTCTCATAGATGGAGGTGGATTCTTATAGTTTGGGGAATCAAATACGACAGGAAATACCTCAACCTGCCCCTGATTTTTTCGTTCAACTGCAAAAAAGGTGGGTCCCATAAACCAATGAAGAACTTTGGTGAGACCATCTTTCCGTTCTGGAGTTGCGGAGAGTCCAAAGATGTGTCGTGGACAAAGTTTAAACAGACTCTGACTAAATACTTTAGCACAAATATGATGTGCTTCATCAACAATCACTGTACCTATACTTTCAAAATCTGAGAAACTGTATTCTTTTAGGGAAAGAGACTGAAGCATAGCGATGACAAAATCACAATTAACCTCCTTTTTGTTTTGTTGAACAACCCCTATAGTGGCTCCCGGACAAAACTGTTGAATGCGTTCTCTCCATTGATCAGCGAGAAACTGTTTATGTACAATAATCATCGTGCGATATCCAAGTTTAGAAGCTATGGCCAGGGATACCGTCGTTTTGCCATAGCCACATGGTAAAGAAAGGACGCCATGCCCTGCTTTAATCGCTGCTCCGAATGCTTCATTTTGATGTGTAGCATCCCTGAGTTGTCCTGCAAATCGTGTGTTAATTTTAGTTGGTTCTGGTCGCTTGTCATGTTTAGGTTCTCCAAGTTTAGAAGTTCCATAGAATCTGGGAACGCAGACTCCATTCTTAGCTGGTTTGAAAACTTTGAAAGGCGGTGGAGGAAATCCAAAGTCTCCATTTACGATGGGTCTTACCGTTAATTCTTTTTTAATTTCTTGAATTGGACCCACATCCACCAGATATCCAGTTCTAGTGAGAGTGGTCATTTAAAGATTTAAAGATTATAAACTTTATATATATATAATGCCTACCGTAAATGTTGAAGAAAACATTAAACAACTTTGTACATCTATTGAGAAGATGACCCATGAGGTATTAAGGCTTCAGGGAATGCTTCAAACTTTTGAGGGATTCAAGAAAGGTGGTCTCATCAATATTGAACTTCCCAATGATCCCACTCAGTCGCTTGACGGTAGTCACCCATCCATGGATGAAATTAAGAGTATCCAAGAAAAGCCCGAGTAATTACCAACATTCCAAACTCCCTTGAAGTCTATTTCGACTTCAACATCATCACCCTTTATTAGAGACTGAATGGGACGTCCTTTGACGTTGCACATCACTCTCCTATAACGAAATGGTACCTTCACAGTAAGAATATTCCCATCAAGGGGGTTATCAATATTTGTATTTGCAAGTAAGTGCCATTTATTTGTATGCATTCGTTCTATAATTTCCGAGACTTTAGCAGGAATTATATAACGGATATACTTTTTAGAATTGAAATCATACATGGGTTCATGAACTTTAGCCACGAACTTCATTGATCTCTATTACGATATACTAAAATTAAAACTATAAGCAACACAAGTATGAAAAGTAGGACTTGTGTGAGAAGTAGAGGTTTGAGTGGTTTTCTTGTACCAAAACATTCGTGACTTAGGGCTCTAGATACCTCAGTACCGGCTTCAATACTTGAGTATGGGGTTTCACGAGGAGACATCATACCACACATCGCAACTTTAGGGCATTTACCAAAGAATGGGAGTTGACCATGAAGGCTGAGAACCCCAGAGGACTGAGAAAAGGACCATCTCTCCTTTTCTACCTCCCACTCTGCACCCCAACCAATTCGCATTTCAACTGGTTCGGGTAAACCAAGTTGTTTTACAACTTCTTCTTTTATGGTTTCGGGATTGGAGGTTAATATTTCTTCACTGAGGTCACATATGACACATGATATGGTATTGGTACCGAATAGAACTTTAGGTTGTAAGTTCCATTTAGTTTGAGTTGCTATTTCGAGATCGGTTTTCATGACTGGTGTTTCGTCATAGTCGATAAGAACATTTATAGCACCATATGTACTTCCTTGTAATTGTTTGGTAGCGTCAGGACCCCAATTATCACCTAAAAACTTCATAGCTGGACTGTTATCGAGACACAAAAAGAGCATTCCATCATCAACAGTTCTTTCATCTGAAAATGTAGCCACAAAGTCATCTTCACCATATTCAACATTCATCAATTCTGTACCAAAAATAAAATTGGCACCAGCGTTGATGAGTGCTTCTTCCATTGCATCACACATTACTTTACCTGACACCTTCTGTGTGCACATTTGTGAAAGTATGGTATGATCTAAATTTTTTACAAACTCGTACGCTGTCATGACATCCCATGTAACCCCATCCATGATAAGTGGTAAATGTTCAATGTATGCCCGACCTTTCTCACTTAAAGGTCCTACTGCGTCTTTTAGAGATATACCCTTAAACTTTTGAGGTTGTGCAAGTACTCGAGAGAAAAGAGAAATAAGAGGTCCGTAATCTTTTACACCTAGGGATTTAAAAGCAAATTCAAAAATACTCTTCTTTTCTACTATTTGGAATATTTCATTCCAATCGATGTTCATTTCAGAAAATAGCGACTGTGTATTAACAAATGCTTTATCAAACACAATTCTATGTGCGTGAAGATCTCGAATTTCTGTGTCAGGTTCCCACCAAGAACCACCAGCTGAAACCTTCCTATCATATATAGTGACATCATGGTCTCCTGATCTAAGTATTTCCCATGCGAGGGACATTCCTGTTGGACCTGCTCCGATGATATGAATCTTCATTCTATCTTTAGCTTATAGAAAAAATCCTAGGGGTAATGTAGGATATGTTGAGTATAGCCAATATGAAGATGCCACCTGTCAAGTTGGCACCAAATCAAAAGGTAAAAACATGGAAATTCGCAGCTAAATATTTATGGAAAGAGCGTTTTACTGAGGATAAAGCTGAGCTTGGTCGATGGACTAGAGATGAACTCTTAGACCTTGGACCTACATTTGTAAAATTAGGACAGATAGCGTCCACACGAGGAGACCTCTATCCACCAGAATTTACCAAAGAACTTGAATCTCTCCAAGATAATGTACCACCATTTGACTTTAATCTTGTGAAAGATGTTGTAAATAGAGATATATTCAAAGATTTTGAAGAGATTCCATTTAAATCAGCTAGTATTGGACAGGTACATAAAGCTACTCTTCAAAATGGTAAAAAAGTTGTTGTAAAATTAAAAAGACCAGGAATCCTAGATATTATGAAAACAGATACAAACAATGTTAAAAAGATATTGGACTTTATTCAGTCAATAGGTGTTGACACTGGTTCTAGTTCTGAATTTGTTCTCAATGATTCTATCGAGTATCTTCTTGGAGAGGCCGATTACAGACAAGAAGTTGAAAATGCGATTAAGTTTAGAAGGAGTTTGAAAGGTATTGATTGGATAAAAGTTCCTTATATGTATAAAAAGTATTGTACCGATGATATGATTGTAATGGAGTATGTGGAGGCTGACAAGATTACAGAGATCAAAAATAAGAGAATCAATAGGAAGAAGGTGTGTGAGGCTCTCGTTAATTCGTATGTAATTCAAACTATGGATGGTGGGTTATTTCATGGTGATCCACATCCAGGTAATCTAGCTATTTCAAAAGATGGTAAATTGGTGTTTTACGATTTTGGTCTATTAATTGAGTTAGATGATGAGTTGAAGCAGGGTTTCGCAGACTTATTTGGGTGTATTATAAAACGAGATACAAAAGGAGTTGTTCAAATATTAATTAAGCTGGGTGTCATTGTACCAACATCTTCAGACGTCAGTGATATTGAAGTATTTTTTGAAACTATCCTGGGATATTTAGAAACCCTTGACGGTGGTGCTATCATGAACGATGAGCTGGCGGCCGAACTTGCAATGGAAAAACCATTTGTTGTACCAACAAGTTTTGTATATTTAGCGAAATCATTTTCCCTAATTGAGGGGATATGTCTTCAACTCGACCCAGATTTTGATTATTTCACATACCTAGAACCAATGATTCAAGAGCAGTTTTTAGAGTCTCTTGATATAAGTGAAATGATCATGAACACCACAGAAATTCCATCTAAAATTGGAAAAATAAATTCGACTGTTCTCGGCCTTGAGAGGTCGAGAGCAGCGATGAAAAGATCAATGATTAAAACACGACAGGAGATACGGATAGTTCAATACAGTGTGATATGTGCTTTATTAGCTGAGAGGTTTAACGGGACACCAATTGCTGCTCTACTCGTTGGAATTGCTATTTGGATTACTTTTCGTAAAGATCGATCTCTTTAGTGTTGCTCTTCTTCTTCTTAGTTTTCTTCTCCTCCTTCTTGATAACATCTTGATGTTCCTTGAACATTTCTTGAACACGCTTGCGTTCGTCACGTGCGATGTCACCAATCTTGTCCTTAATTTTGTCTACCTCAGTCTTTCGTTGTTTTTGGATTTTCTTGCCTATCTTTTTAAAGTCGTCGGATTTGGCGAACCATGTGGGGGATGCAGTAATAGCGAACATAGTGTTTGTTGTATTTTAAGGACATTTAATTTTTAACCGTTTTAATTTTTCTAGAAACTCTCTATTTTCACCTGGAGATTCAATCTCCTTACCAGAGTTTATAGCTTCAATTTCAGGCCCTGTTAACTGCATCGCATTTACACGAAAGTCCATGAATGCCTCCATAGAGTGGGGTACTAGGGGTTGGACGAGTTCATATATAGCCGTGGCATAGTCACGAATCTCCTTTTGAGCGTGATGATCCATTCTCAATTGCAAGAAATGCATGAGATTGTGTAGATCCATCTTCCATACGAAAGAGGTGTACGTAGATTGGGGGAGAACACCTCGCGCCTGTTCCCTGCAAACACCCTTCTCGAGTAATTGCTCGTACAATTTAAACGCATGCTTGTACTGGTCAGAAAGAGACTGGTTCAACTCATCGTCTAGTTCCACTACACCCTCTGATCCTTGATGATTTACAGCAGACTGTCCACGTAGGACTTCTGGTTCGTAATACTCTTCATCAACGATAGAATATCTCGCGGACATCTCATTCACGGATGCGGTTCGATGCCTAAGCCACTGACGAGCGATGTAAAGGGGTGCCTTGATACGAAACTTGAAAACAACAAGTTCTAGGGGTGAAGTATGCCAATTGCGGACAAGGTACCTAATAAGACCTCGATCACCACGAGTGGTCTTAGTACCCGTTTGATAACTCACACGAGCACCATCAACTATAGCCTTATCTAGATTTTCTTGGGGCATATGGTCGACGAGTTCTACGAATCCATGATCTAATACTTTCTTCATTATATAAATCTATCCGTTCTAATCTTTAATAATCACAAGCATCATCCATTGGAACCTCTCCACAAAAATCGTATAACTTATACAACTTTTCTTGTGCATCTTTACTAACAACTTCGACATCATTCATGGCATCCATAGCGTCGTCAACCAGTTCTAGAAATGTATCCAATTCGTCGATCGCTACACGATGATGTTTCCTTTGAGGTTTCTTCGAGTGAAAGGCAGCCTTAAGACGTTTATTACTCTTGATGATCTTGTCGATGTTGGGCTTGTTGGGGGTGGCGGACATTCTGATTGTGAGAGACATTGTGAATAATTATCCATTTATATCTTTAATCAGTTCACTTAGGTTTCGATAATACCTCTTTAGATCTTTCATAAATCTTTTATTATTTTCTAGAACTTCACATTCAACTTTGTTTAAATAAATCCAAGCAAGATTTGATTTTGAATATTTTGTAGTTTTTTGATTTTCATTTGGTCGACGTGCCACCAACTTTGTAGACTTCTTCTTTTGTGAAGCGGGTAGGACTTCCCTCCTATTCACGAATGACAATGCCTGCATGACAGTATCTGCCAAGTCATCTTTCTTTTTAGATTTCACAAATGTATCAATCCAATGAGAGTTTACTGAATTGCTACGTATAAAGTCTTCACACCTCTCTATGGAAACCTTCTTTCTCTTATTGTACTGTGCCTTACCTGGTCCAGCAACATCTGGGATTTTGTGTCGAGCATCATAAAGAATCGTTTCAGCTTTGGGACATTTAATGATGAAGTATGCATAAAGAAAATGCATAACAGATACCATCTTTTTGTTGCGATCTGGTTGTTTCTCAATAAGGATGGTCTTTGCATTTAGTACCCATGGCCTAGCATCAAGATGATCTCTCATAGAGACGTATACACCATCCCTGTGTTGAGGGGGTATACCATCCACATCCCACTCAACAACTAGGTTGTTTTCGTCTTCATCGAGAAGGCACATCGCCAAATTCTTTATACCAACATCGATACTAAGAATCATTAGTATAAAGACTTAATACCTCTTTAACTTAATGAAGTGTATCGCTCATCGAGGATACTCCATTGACCGTATTGATAACACTATTGATGCGATTCAAGAAGCTGTTCATAGGTCCTATGACGGAGTTGAGATAGACGTACAACTTTGTGCATCCGGAGAAATTGTACTTTTTCACGATGTGTACGTGGGAGAACAATTCGTAAGTGATTTATGTCTAAACGAATTGAAACAATTAGGAGTTTGCTCACTCCAAGATGTATATGATCAAATCCCAAATATTTCCAAAACATTACTTCTTCTAGACATCAAAGGTTCCGATTTTAAAATCGCTTCAGCACTTGTCAATTTTTATAAAACTAGACCAACACGGAACGTCATTTTTTGTAGTTTCAATCGAAAGTTAATCCATAATCTCCCTATGGAATTTCAAAAAGGATCCACCTTCGAAACAACATTTATTAATGACGAGTATGACATGTTAACTAGGGGTCTCACAGCGGTAGTCCTACATTGGACATGTTTAGATCATCACTTCATATCTTACTGTAAAATGAAAGATATCAAGGTGTACACATATACACACAAAGAGGACAAAGAACTAGAATATATGTATAGGTTCAATGTCGATGCAATTATAACAAATGGATTTTAATAATACTTATAGTATATGTTGTACCTACTCACAACAATTTTACTACTTATTTTCATAATTGTAAAAGTAAACCATGATAATGGACCATGGGAACATTCATGTAAAGTTGTAAAGGGAGCGGGCATTTCAAAAAAAATCGATTGGAAAACTGCAAATCTTTCAATATGTCCAGATAAAATCAATGGAAATGGATTCTATTCTTGTACTACAAATTATGGTGAAGGTACATTACTAAAAGGACCACAAAATATGTGTGAAGTACATATTCATAATTTTGATGATGATATATATGGTAAGAAATTGAAATTAAGAAATATAAGAAAAATGGATGTACCTTTTAAAATTGTATCTACCGATGGTACTCAATATGGAGTATAATACGGTCTTCATCTGATTTGTTTTCCGCCCAGTGTTCATATTTCGCATTAAAAATGATATGTTTACCATTTTCTTCAACTACTGGACCGTCTTTTGTGTACAGTATATTTCCCTCGGGACATTTAATTCCCAAATGATACGTAAAAACATATGTATCTGAAACATTGTCAGTGTGAACGGGAAGTTTTGCTCCACCTTTCATAAGTGAAAATCCTGCTATACGAACACCTTTAGTCTTTGATAAAATTTCATATGTTTTTGGACATAATTTACAATTTCCTACAACTGGGCGATCTTTCCATATCAGTGGCCATCCATACCACTCATCTGGTTCATCGGTCCACCCTTTTAGCCATCCATTTTTACCACTTACGTAACTTTCCATGACTTCCTTAAGCATTGGGGAGTCTTCCCAATCACCCCTTTTTCGTCCAGATGGATGAATAAAATTCGTTGGAAGAGAATCACATTCAGATCGTATAGTTTCATAATGTTGTTTAAGATGTTTCAGTTCAAGACTCATTATTATATCTGATATTATATCTTTATATAAAAATTACATTCTAAAAGTTGATATATTACTTTTAGAACTTAAAAAATTAACCTACCATCTGTATAAAATGCATGAGTATTGGGATAAACAACCAACTACACGTATGTATACTTCGAATGAAACGACTGGACTGTTAGCATCTAAACCTAAAATATTACCACCCGAATTTATATGGTCATCATGTAAAAATAACGAAGCTCTCACATTTTTACAGCAACATTATCTAGGTAATTCATTTTTCAAACTTTATTACACACCAGAAATACTTAAATGGTCAATCGATAACAGTGTAGCAATTCGTAAACTTACAACTAGAGAGTTGGTTGGGTATATCACAACTACAGATGTAGATGTACGCATAGATGATAAAGTTATGAAAATGGCACAAATCAATTATCTATGTGTCCACGAATCATATAGAAATTATGGATTTGCGCCTATTCTTATAGATGAAATTAAAAGACGAATCGCACTCAAAAATATATGGCAAGCTGTATACACCGCCCATATAAATATTCCGACACCTATATCTAAGTCGTGCTATTGGCATAGATTTCTAGATGTTAAACATCTTATAAAAACCAAGTTTCATCAGGCAAGTCATACCCGCGAACGTTATCACGAAGTTCACGGACCATGTAAATATACATGGAAAAAAATGACTAATGAAGATATTCCTAAAGTGATTCGGATTTTACAGGAATATAATGAAAAGTTTAAAATTACACCAGTTATAAACGAAGAATTTGTAAAGAAGCGATTATTGCCTATACATTCCTATATAAGTGATGAGACCGACGGTTTCATTTCATTCTATGATATTCCATGTGAAAGAGCAGATGGTTCTGATGTTGTCAAACAAGTCTATAGATATTTTATGGCTGGAGATGTTTATAATGACGCCTTTCTTATCGCTAAAAATTTAGGGTATCATGTATTCAATAGCGCTGAAGCAGGTGTATCAACAGAACTTCTTGAAAAAATGAAATTTGTCAAAGGAACTGGATATGTGTACTATTATCTCTTCAACTGGAACCTAAACGAACCAATTAAACCCGAAGAAATAAACCTTATTCTTCCATAAGATGAAATGGATTTTAGAACTTATTCATACCCTTCCTACCCATGTTTTGTCCCGCGGGGGACAGGAACATAACAGCTAAACCTATGACGAGCACACAAACGATCGACACGGATGCAGCAGAACCAGCCATAGCACCTTGTTGAGAAGTACCGATGACACCGGCGATACCACCGAAGACCGAATCCAAAACACCCGCAATACCACCCTTCTTCTTTTTCACAGCAGATTCTGTTGAGGCTGCCATCTTGTTAAGTATTTTATTCTCTTGGACAGCCTGTTTGAGTATGTTCATGATAGACGTCGCTTTGACCTCTGCCATGATATCTTGGCTAAAGTCTAGTTTCGCACCAGTATCACTACAGTCATAGAACTTTAGGTTAAGTTCACCATCTTGGATATTCACCTGTTCAGCGACAGTGCTGTTAACATTTGTTGTTGTGATATTTGTTTCAACAAGGTTCTTAATTTCCATATTTACTGAGTTTACTACACTCATATTTGTATCACCACCATCTAAGACTCCACCTAATTCACTTCCCATCTCTGTGTTATTTTCTAGAGCGGACTCAGCCGCTGCCTGCATATCATTTGTAATCTCATTTTGTAGATCTGTTATTTCCTCTGCAGTAAAATCCGATGAAGCCATCGTTTTTGAAGTAATCTTTTGACTCAAATTTACATCACAACCAATAATTTGTCCAAAGTTAACCTTCATACCTTGTATATTCGCACCAGTCGCGGTGGTCGTAGAGGAGTTGTTGGTAATGATATTTGTAATATTCTCATTAATGGCTGAGAAATTGAATGTATTTTCAATCGACTGACTGGAATCACCACCCATTATACATTCACCTGAGAAAAAAATATCATCCTATTTCAAATGAAACTCAATTTCAATAAAATTAAACTGAACCAGATTGTTCTCGTATTGGCTCTCATCGTCGTGACTGTCTGGATAGTCAGGAGAACCCAGGTTCGTATTGAACTGAACGAGGGTGCGAAGTCTGAGGCTCTCATGTATGCCGAGAGTTCCGATGAACCCAACCCTTTCATCCTCTATGGAATGGTCAAGAAACAGACCGATGATGAAGAGAAACAGAAGAAGGCCCTAACCCTCGCAACCCAAAAGAAGTACGGTGAACTCAAAGAATTTCTGGCGACCATCTAAAAAAAAATATAAACTAACATCAGTATAGACCTATGGTATGCACGGCTAAAATACAAGACTGGAACGGTTCATCACCTTCAGATCTTGGTATTCAATTTACAGGTGGGGCGGGTAACAAATCATTCGGTATGCCGAGTGGTAAAAATGATTGGGGAATGCAAGTGACTGTATCTGGGTGTGGTGATACCCATCAAGTCCTGTTACATGAACATGACACGGATAGAAACCGCGGACAAAATACGATGGTATTTCAAGATGGTACACATTGGTTGCATTACTTACACGGTGGGGTCACAGCCGCTGAAGTTAATGAAGTACCACTCAGTACCAAAGCTGTTGGGTATCAAGATATTTATTACATATCTGACTATGGCGTAAAAAATGGTATGGCGCAGTTGTTTAGTGGTGGTTACCAAATGGTACAAAACCAATGGTATACTCAGTCTGAAATATGCCCAGACGGTGGTGAAGTATGGCCTATGAGTATGCATAACGAACACGGTGGAAGACAGAACCAAAAACATAGATTCGCATGTGTATACCCTAAAAGTGCGGCGAAATTGAAAAATGTTGAGAGCCTTACAAGGGGTAAGTTAAATCGCCCGATGTACGAAGATATGGTTACTCGTTATTGTTCGGATTCTAATAACATATTTGAACAACCGGGTACACAGTCATGTTTGGAAAGAACTACTGGGGTAGCTATAGCAAAGCAGTATTGTGCTGTTAGTAACAGGATTCATACTGATCCAAACTGCAATACAACAAATTTGACTCAGGCGGGTTATGAATCGGTAGCTGCCGCATACTGTGAGGCTAACCCAAACGATTCATTTTGTTCATGCTATAATGTGCTTAAGGATAAATGCGATCCAACTAAGAAAACCGGTCCAGCTGGATGTTCGGATACAAGTGCATACGTAGACCTTAGAAATGCAACACCAGACGATTTCAAAAGTGTTTGGGATGGTCAAAGAAAGTGTGGTTCTATTTGTGCCGGAGCTAACAAATATATACCCCCCGGTGTAACAAATGGGTGTAAATCAACAATCCAAATTTGTTCACAAAAGATTGATGTGGGTAGTATGAGTGAGTCTGATATTAAAGCTTCATGTGAATTGAATGCGGGTGATGGTTCGTCGGCTGGAGGCGGAGGTGGAGGTGGAGGTGGTGGTGGTGGTGGAGACACCGAAGAAGAAGTCGTATCCCTCACTGATTTTAGAACTAATCCTAAGTCGTACATCCCAAATAGTATAGAAGGTTTGAAGACGAGTAGAAAACAACAACTTGGTGTGGGTGGTGTGGGTGGTGTAGTTATGATGATGTGTTGTTGTATGCTCATGTTACTTCTCTTAAGTTCTGGTGGACCAGCCGCGAGACGATTCAGTAGGTAAAAATTATTTATCCTTTCATAAATTTTCTAATGTTATGACAAGATAGATGAGTTGTAAACTCACACTATGGGAGAATGGGGTTAATGGCCAGGGTGCGAATGAGACCTTCACTACCAGTAAGGGTGTGGATCATAACGACTCAGCCTCGGCGTATAGCACAGAGGGTGATTGTTCAAATACATCGTGGGGTGTATTTTTTGACAATGATGCGGACAATCCGGGTAGTGGTATAATTATTGGTAAGGGGGATACCGCTGGTGGCCCTTTATGGAATACACATGGTGAGGGTAAGGGTAGTTTAAATCATCGATTCTACAAAATTGATGATGAGATAAGTTTCGTGAAAAAGATTGAAATTCCTACTTTACCTGAAGGTGCAATCACCGAAGATATCGAAGTTTATGGTAGAAGGGCTGATCCTCGTCAAGGTGAGTGGGGGCATTACCCATTTGTCGATAAAACAGACTTGAATAACCCAAATCATTCTCAACAATGGGTCTCGAGCACTATTACGGGTTCACCATGTCCGGGTGCTACTGCTGGTGTACCAATAGGACACAGAACGTATCGATGTGTGTATGCAAATAATAATGAAATCCAAATGCTTTACTCAGGACTTTCCGGAGAGGCAGGCGACCCTCGTATTGAGTTATACGGTCGAGTCGTGAAGAAGTATTGTGATGAGATTGAAAATATATCAAAAAGTGTTGGTGGTGGTCTCACATGTGAAGATATGGGTGCTAGTAGAGAAGAATGGTGTTCCATAGATAAACGAATTCAGACTGAACCAAGTTGTTCAAAACCGCTCATAGGGGATGAGATGTATCATCGTATCGCCGAGGCATACTGTATCGCCAACCCTGGAGATGAGTGGTGTACATGCTATAATTTGAAGAATAATGTCTGTGAACGAACCGCTATCCCGATGGAATCTACTGCAGCTGGGTGTAAACACGCACACGGAATCATAAATGAAAACAAAAGGGCGTTCGGTCCCGCTATTGCGATGCAGTCTGCTGAGTCAAAGGTAGCGAGTGCAACAGAAGGTACTCCAGCACATACCGAGGCAGTTAAAAATTTGGCAGAATTAAAAAAATTGGATGGATACCCAATTCTAGTAGATAATGTACACTGTAGACCGGATGCATGTGAATCTGTTTTGGGTGGAGGGTATATACCTGAAAATCCTAAGGGTTCGTGTGCGGCATCTTACAACTTCTGCGATCAAGACATCGATATACGAAATATGTCAAATATGGATATAGTCATAGCATGTAATACTGGACTACCATATGTAAAACCTGACTGGTGGGATGATCCAATTGTACCGTATGAAAAAAAACGTAAGTTCCCATACAACAAATTTCCGTTGAATAAAACACCTATGTTTAAGCTTCCCAAGCTAAAAAAATTTAGGTGGAAGTCTAAAAATGATAGGTATCATGCATACAGTGCTGGAGGTGTGAGTGTTACGTCATGTTTATGTTGCATCATATTTATGATTCTCATGAGAACTATGTCTAAACGTAGATAGACTTAAAGAGAAAATAATCCTTAAACGTATGTGGTGTTGGTGGTGTTGTCACCCTTTCGAGGGTACACCCCTAAATATGCCTGTAAAGTATGACGATCGTCGAAAAACATTTAATACAACTGGCAACTTTTGTTCTTGGAGTTGTATGAAAACGTATGCGCTAGACAAATATGGGTGTGGCAAGGGTAGTATGATAACTTCAAATATGGTCATGATGAGACGAAGAATGTATGAAAAACAGGCATTGGATCGGGTTATCCCTGCTCCATGGAGATATAGACTAAAGGTGTTTGGTGGAGACATGACAATAGAAGAATTTAGAAGTAATCAAACAGTCGACAAAAATGACCCTAAACCAGTGAATACGAAAATAGTAGTCAATAATATTGTACCCTTCGTTTCAAACACAAGGAAAATGGATGAAATCAAGAATTCTACTTCTAATAACAATTCGCTAAAGCTAAAGAGGACTAAACCACTAAAAAGAAATCATAATAATTTAGAATCAGCATTGGGACTTATTATTACTCCCAAATCCTAAGTTTCTTTTTTGTTTAGCCGTTGGTATTGAAGGTGGTAAATTTTCAGTTTTTTTACTATGAACCCACTGTTCACCGTCGTGTGCGACCCAACATATATCATACCTCTCCAT
>JGI24004J15324_10000020_pt1 | contig 56461 bp, 75 predicted proteins | sample LinPmetageLP32_FD_15324 | JGI IMG/M metagenome (IMG submission 15324)
GGAGTACCCGCACTAAAGATGTCTAATACTTGTGTAGATGTTAGAGCGTAATCGAATATAGCGGGTTCGTCAATGCTACCTGTCCACCAATTTTGTAAAGATGTTCCCGCACCTACTCTTCTTCCTATGTAAAATTCAATATTGCCATTATCAATAGAGCCACCGCCACCGCTATTAGTTGCTTCTAAAACACCGTCTACATATATTTTTAAATCAGTTCCGTCATTAACGCCTAAAATATGATGCCAATTACCATCGTTAATCGTAGACGTTCCTGTTACAAAACTTGCAGAACCGCCTTGAAAAATTAAAAATCTTGCATTGTTTCCGCTTCGATAAAATAAGTAGGCTCTTTCACCACTTGCAATTCTGTCCTTGCCTATAATCATTTCGGATGAATTTGTGCTTGTGGTTTTTATCCAAGCCGAACAAGTCATCGCACCTGTAATTTGTAAACTTGTAGGATTACCACAATCTACATAGTCATCCACACCGTCTAACAATATGCTCTTCGTGTTAGTGAATGGCACTGTGCCGCCACCCTGTGCGCCACCTCCACCACCTATGGCATTTGATATTGAGATTTGCATTGGCATACTACCAGAGAGCTACTATGTTCGTAGCTGTAGTTCCTGTAGCAAATACTCTAACTACCTGTACTGGTATAAAAGATCCTGCAAGTAATCCAGTAAATGTAACCTCATCACCACCTGCTGTTTTAACCTTTACATCTCCAGCGACTCCTACATACAACACGCATGCCCAAAGTTTATCCCCAGCCGCATCTCCAACGTATGGTATGTTAACTGTGTTGCTTGGCACTACAGCCGCTGCCCTGTTTGCTTGTAATTTTTGGTATCCCATTTTTTTTTATTTTTTAGTACTCCTACCGTCAGCACCGTTTCGTGCCCTGTTCTTGTACGGATGTTCAAGTACAAATTTACCATTTTTTTTCTTACTGACGTCGTCTCCGCCCTTTCCGTCTATACCCCTGCGCCTACGCTCTTTCGTGTGCTCGGCACGGTACTTCTTCTGCCTCTCGGTCTTGTTCAGCTTTCTCTGATACCTTCGACGCTTCTCAGCCGCCTCAGGGTTCTCCTCGTAGTACTTGGATGTCTTACTTTTTCCCATACGGAAATAATTCGTTTAGTTTGTCCTTACGCTCGTCACATCCGCATGGCTGATTGAATGCCTTGGCTCCAGCCTTTACGATCTGTTGGATGCCCGTCAGCTTGGTCACAGCCTCTACCGTGTCCCCCAAACCCTTGTGTTTCTTTATCTTGATCATGTCTTAATATTTTCCTCTCTTACTCTTTGGTGAACTCTTCGTAGATCCACCCTTGCCAGCCCATAGGTTCTTACAGGACCAGTATCTTGCGGTAAGCTTAGAGGTGGCTGTACCACACTTATGGCGAGCCTTGAAAGATTTTCTAGCTGCAACTGAGTAGTTGTGACCGTAACCCTTCGCACCGAAGTGTATGATCTTCTCCTTGCCACCCTCGCATCCCTTGACCATCTTCTTCTTTCCTGGTCTTGTAGACGATCTAGGCTTGTTGCAAGGCATACTGCTCTTGTCTACCCTCTTTGCCATTATCCCTTTTTCCTTAGCTTTTTAAAGTCAGATCCCTCAATCTTGTTAGGATCTCCAGACTGCTTTGCTATATACTGCTGTCTCTTTGTCAACACCTTTATAGAACTATTCTTCATAGGCATTGAATCCATCTCTTTCTTGTTCATAACTATTTTTTTTTTAATAACCCGTCTCGGTCATACCCTTGGTAGGGTTGTTTTTAATAGTCGCTTTCATACCTTGAGAATTTTTCAATCCTGCAAACCAACTAGCGTTTGCTTTTCCTACTGAATTATAAGGAAATTTTTTCTCCTTCATCTTTCCACTGTCTTTACACTTGTACCTTACTGTTGGCATAACTTATTTTTTTTTAGTTGTTTTGTTCATAGACTTAAGCATCCTGTCAATCTTAGCTGCCTGTCCCTTGTGCATAGCAGAAGCCTTCTTTAACTCTGCAGAAATAGTCTTTAGTTTTTTTGCATCCATATCTAATTATTTTCTTTTTACTGATTTTACACGTCTACCCATTCCTACCCTAGACTTCTCTGACTTTTTCCTAGCAAGCTCAGACTTGGACATCTCTCCCCTTGTCTTAGGGGTCTTGGAAGACACCCTCTTTGTAGGCCTGCAGTACTCATTCTTCTTACCCGCACCGCATGCCTTGCCAGTCCGTGTGTCTACCCATTTCTCCTTCTCCCACCTCTTTAGGCTTGCACCCTTAGAGGACTTGGTGACCTTACCCTTACCCTTCCTACACTTGGCTATCGCCTGTGAGGCTCTAGCCGATGGGAAGACCTTGTACTGTCTCTTTACTTTCTTGTAGCAGGCGTCTTTTGGCATTTATAAGTATCTTTGTTATAAATACAAATATAATAAAATGATTCCAAAGGTTAAAAAAAGGATCTCAAAGAGGGAGGACAAAATATTTTTTACACGAGAGGCTAAGTACGACTTCATGAAGCACTGGAGCGTGATAAGGAGATGGGCCGTAGTGAACTACGAGCTCAAGTCGTCTGCAGATTTAGACATGCTCATGTTTCTCTACTCCGAACACCTATTCACTAGAAAGCAATTCGACAGGTATGCCAACCACATGTCATGGGACAGGCTCAGGTTTAACAGACTGCTAAGAGACGGGTTTATAAGGAAGTTTAGGGAAAAGAGATGGGGAGAGGCACTTTTGTATGAGGTATCACGAAAGGGAAAGAAGATGATCGCAACGATCTACAGAAAGCTACTTGGATTTGAAGAGCTGCCAGAGTCGCCCAGGAGGAATAAGATATTTAAGAAAGAGGCACCCTTCTCTCACAAGATACTATCGATTGCGGTGAAGGATGCCAATAGAGACCTTAAAGAACGCAGGCAACGTCCTTCTCTTGAATGATAGTAAGCCTCTCGTCTCCTATCAAGACGTCGTATGCCGACACCTTGTCAAATATAATGGTGTCTCCACCCTTGATTCCGAGTACATTGTACCCCACATCCCTGACATTACCCCTCTGGTAACGCATCTCGTTTGAGTCTTCGTCGCTCATTATCAGTCCACTTGAGCTGGTCTTCTTCTCGTATACCCTCTCAAGCATTATAAACTTATTTAGTATCTCCATTGTCTCTGACGTTTGTTATTATTGAACTCGTGCTCATTATCGTTGTGGCAACAGACACAGCATTCTCTAACGCATTCCTTGTCACATTAGCTGGGTCTATAATCCCCATCTTTATCATATCACCCACCTTTTCATTCTTTACGTCGTACCCCTCTCCATCCTGTTTTAATTCGATCCTGGTTTTAATTGGATTTACGCCAGCATTCTCAAGTATTTGTACGAATGGAGCGAACAGTGCCTGAGTTACGATCTCAGATGCAATGGTGCCATCCTTAACAATATCCATGCAGTTCAGTAGTGCGATACCACCGCCAGGAAGTATTCCCCCCTCAATAGCAGCCTGTACAGCACAGACAGCGTCATCGATACGGTCACGCTTCTCCTTCTGCTCGATGTCTGTCAGTGCACCGACATGTATCACGCCAATTCCACCAGATAGGTTTGCAATTCTCTCCTGAAGGAAGTCTCTCTCCTCCTTCTGCTCTGTGCCCCATACAACCTTCTTCAGGACCTCGACATGGTCGGTGATCGTTTCGCCCATCTCCTCGTCATGCATGATGACCGTCATGTCCCTGCGGACTACTATCTTTGCAGCCCTACCCAGGTCCCCCATCTGTATCACAGACAGGTCGTCGCCAGTGTCGTCAGAGAAGTATGTGCCGCCAAGTGCGACAGATAGATCCTCTAATAGCTCCTTCTTCCTGTAACCAAAGTTTGGTGGTATGATGTTGCAGACCTTTATCTTGCCCTGCAACGCATTAACGTTCAAGGTGTTCAACACGTTCTGACTCAACTCCCCTATGATCAACAGTGACTTACCCTGAGCAACGATAGGCTTCAGGATATCCTCTATATTAGCAAGGTTGCTTATCTCGTGGTCCGTGATCAACACATACGGGCTCTCCATAACACACTCCTGCTTCTTCTGGTCGGTCACGAAGTACTTGGATGTGTACCCACGCTCGACACGCATACCCTTGATTATATCTACATAGGTCTCAGAGTTCATACTGTTCTCAACCGTCACCATCTCTACCTCCTCAAAGGCTCCAGCGATCATCTCACCGACCTTCCTGTCGTTGTTGGCGGATATGGTGGCGACATCCCTAAGTCTCCTACCGCTTACCTTCTTGCTCTTCTTCTTTAGGTGTGCGTCTATACGCTCTGCTATCGAGTTGATCTCCCTGATGACCTCGGTAACATTCGTATCATCCTCGATATATCTCTCTGCTGCGTCTATGATCGCCTCGGCCAGTACGATGGACGTCGTGGTCCCGTCGCCAGCCATGGTGGCAGTCTTCTCAGCAGCCTGACGTAGCATCATCACGGCCAGATTTTCAGTCGGGTCGTATAGGTTGATCGACCTGGCTACCGTTACACCGTCCTTTGTGACCGTTATTCCACCGACATGGTTCTCGGACTCTATCAGGACTGTCCGTCCTCTAGCCCCTAGCGTGCTCTTTACAGCACCCGCAATTTTTTTGATTCCAGCCCTTAGTTTCTCTTGGCCGCTGTCGCCAAGGTGTACCTGTTTTACTATCATTTTATTTAATTATTTTCCCAAATATACAAAAAACCCACCGTTTAGGTGGGCTTATCGTTAAATTTTTAAAGTTAGTCTCCTACTTCTTCTTCTTAGACTTTACTCTTGGGACCATGTCTGAGAAGGGGACATGGTTCGGTAACGTGTAGTACTTCTGGAATCCCTTACCCATAAGCTCACCACTATTAACGTCATATATAGCACCACTCTTTCCTGCTCGGTATTTCTTGGACCTCATCATCTGATCTGCCTTCTCAGCGGATATATTTGCTGAACTCTTCTTATCGGCACCGTACACCTTGAAACTGTCAGTTTCGGGTATAATAGCCAGTGCCCTGTCTCTCGTTGTGGTCTCTGTGAACCTCCTGCTCGTTGTGTATTTGTTTATCGCCATATCATTATTATCCTTACTATAAATAAATTGACGTGAAACTCGTACACGTCGTTAACATCGTCTGGGCTGTAGAAATCAAAGCCTACATTGATCCCAAACCTTATCCTGTTCTCAAGCAGTATCTGCCACATCTATCGCTTGTATAATCCGTGGATGTGTCCACCAAACTGTCTGCGTGACTCTGCGTCGTAGTGTGCGTCCTTCTTGAGTGCGTGTGCGTGGTCGAAGTCGTTCTTGGCCGCAGCCATCTTTCCATGGGCCGCCTCATAGCGTCCGTCTATCCTTAGCTTTCTCTCGTGAGAGTAGTCGTCCATAGAGGACTCCTTGTCTTGGTACTTGTTCATATCTATTTGTTTTCTTTTCGTTGCTTTAAAGACATCTTGTTCAGCTTGTTTATCATCGGCTGATTAGCCTTCTGCTGACGTGAGTCCATTCGGTCGGCTGGGAGTACATTGTTCTCTGGCTTCGCTGCCTCTTTGACCATAGATTGCGGAAGGTTTCTGAATGCAGAGTTCTTTACCATATCAATTACAGTCCTGTTCTTCACTCCCTCGTCCTTGTACTTCTGGACCTCGATCCGCTTGTTGCCTCGCTCGATCTCCTTCTCGACCCCACCTTTAGTCCGTGTGACAGTCTTCTTGACCACTCCGTTCTTTGATACCTGACGAGTCTTTACTCCGTCCTTGTTGGTCTTTGTTACCTTTCTCTTTTTAGACTTGTCCATCGTAGAGACAGCTGAGTATGCTCTCTTACCAGCACCCTTCTCAGCACCCTTACTCTCGTCCCGTCTGTCCTTAAGGCCCTGTGTCTTCTTTCCGTTTCTTGCTCCTAATGACTCGTCGAGTCTTGAATTGTATCCCTGTTTCATGTCTTTAATATTATAATACAAATATAAGACTTTTTTTTAGCTTGTCAGATATGTGTAGCAATTGGTCAATATGTATATATGACGACGACGAGCTCAAAAGGAAAAGCACCCCCACCCCCCTAAAACAAATACAAATCGAAGATTTGTTCTGAATTTTTTGCCGTTTTATCTACCTATCTACCTGTCTATCAACCTATTACGTTTGACGTGACCACCTAACTATCTACCTATCTGTCTGACTATCAGTAGCTTGTATGAAACCTCAGACCAACCTACCTATCAATCGGTCTGACTGACTGACTGACTGACTGAGATGTTATGCATAGGAAATGTTGATAAAATGACGGAATGTTCATAAAGGGTATTTAGAGACGTTCTAAGAGACTTTGGCCTCTCGCTAGTACTACACCATTAAAAAGTTGAGATGTGCGAAAACCCAGTAAACATAAGGGCTGTAGAGTCGATATTCCGATAGACCTACCAATCTGCCTATATTTCGGCCTATCTGCCGTTTGACATTCTCATTGGCTTACATACGTACAGACAGAGAATAGCATCTGCCCTAAAAAATTGCACCCAAAAACAAAAACCTCACTTGTTTATATGAAATCAATTGCAAGTGCTTGTTTTACAGTGAGTTAGGTACTAATTCAATGACACACAAACCCGTCAACTACGTAGCACCCACTAAGTATAACTACGTAGATCGGTCTACGTGTTTTCATCTAGATGCACAACATCCGAAAAAAAAGATGTCGATAGAACGATTAAGTATTCCGAGATTTGGTTCCAGAAGCAAACGAGCATCTGTTGAGATTTACAACGAGGCGACAAGCCATAGCGAATGAGACGAGAGGACATGGGGCATCTGCCCACGCTACTAAAGAAATCACGTGATAGGATAACACGTTTCCAGTAACCCCTAGTGGGCGAAGCAAAAAGTTCCACTCCCCCTTCGAGGGTATTAATATCGGAACTGCGAGTACTAACCATACATAGCAGGTGGCTGACGACTAGCCGAACACAAGTCTTTAACTTGAGCAATTGCTGAAGGTAAAACCAAAGATGTTCGTGAGTTTATGAAACCGAAAAATACACTTGTGAGGGTTCGATTCCCTCTATATAAGCGAGGTGCAAGTGATGGACATAACGGTTGGGAGAAAGGGTTCGATTCCCTTTATGTCCACTAACCAACAAAAAAAACACAAAATGAACACTACACAACTAATCAAACAAGCAATTTTAAGCCTAAAAGCTAAACCAAAGAAAGCACCATTAACACACGCAGAGCAGATTAAACTAGAAACAACTTATTGGAATGATGTTCTAGAAGAAGCTACAAAGGATGAGGTTCTAGACCTAGCTAATAGAATGGGGATATATACGCACCACGACAACGGAAGACAAAGAGCATTGAAGCAAATCAAATGCTCTATAGCATACGACAAGCTAGGAGAGTTCAGAAAGGCACTAAGAGAGAATAATAACAAATAAAACCAACGGGGGCGAAAGCCCCCTTTAAAACCAAACATCATGAGAAAGAGAAGAATAATAGGAAGAACGAACTGCCTACGTTTTGATATCGTAGCGATATTCATCAACGGAATCGAGGTTGCTGGAAGCAGAAGAAGAATCAGAGTATTTAACTAAAAACCAATAGACATGAACGATAAAGGACACGTATACCTACGTATCAATAAGAATTACGTAGCAACAGTAAGAGACTTAAATAGTCTTGCCTCCTACCTTGAAAAAGTAGGAGATATGGATGATAGTTTTGGAGAAATCGTAGAGGTATCAAATGTAGATGAATCATTCTTAAAAAAACTATACAGAATTGTTGATAGACATAAGGCAATACAAAACAAAAAAAGTATAGGGAATCACTTACAGGTATTCAGAAATCAAGGAGAGAGATGGGCAGAGGTTGTAGCGACAAGCAAGAATGGTTTCTTGGTTGAATACGAGATGCCTAACGGAAGTACTGCATTGAACGTAATAAAATCACTATCAAGACCTGATAACTACAAGACGATTACATACAAAAGAGCATTCGCTTCTTGGGAATTTGGATTGCAGTTACAAGATGCACAATTAATTAATAACCCACAAATACATTAGACATGAGAAATACAGAGAAAAATGAAGAAGTAGGAGAAGTAGTAGGATTATCAGTATGGGTATTGATAATGGCTTTCGGTATGGTCTGGATGTATATGCATTCAGATGAGATTGCTAAAAGAGAGAAGCAAAGATTAGATAACATCATAAAAACATATAAACTACATTAGACATGAGAAATACAGAGACAATAATGAGAGGAATCACAATCATCATAATGATTGCTTGTATTACCTTAATATCATACAACGTAGTTGCACACGGCACTACGCATGACGAACTATACATAACACACTAGACATGAAATCAAAAGACCTAAAGAAAATCATATCATCAGACAAGCACAACCTACTTAGAGAGGATGAGAGTCGTATCGGATACTTCCTATTGAGGATGAGATACAAGCTAGAATTATTACTAACCAACAAAAACAAATAGATATGAACACACAAGAGAGCAACAAGATGATTGCAGAATTTATGGGACTAGAACTTGAAGAAACCCTTGAGGGTTTGTTTGTTTATGCTAGGAAAGAACAAAGCCCTATTAAATTAAACGACATAAGAACAGAGTTTTACGAGGTACACGAACTACAATACCACACCTCATGGAATTGGTTAATGCCCGTAGTGGAGAAGATTGAAGAGCATGGATATGACTTTATAGCAACCAAGCGTAGAGCAACCCGTACATATGATGCTAACTTTATGGATGAAGTGAACAATTATGTGGTTTATGTTGAGGACTGCAAAGATAGACAAGAAGCCACCTACAAAGCGGTAGTAGAATTTATAAACCAACACAAAAACAAATAGAGATGAAAACTACAAGACAAAAAGTTTTAGAACAACAATCTTTAAACAGAAAGATATGGGCAAAAGACAATGGTAGGATGCACCGTATTGATGATAATAAACTAATAGCAGAATTTATGGGTGACTATAACTTTGAGCATACCGAAGGAGGACTTCCGATTGGAGACTTCAGTAACTCTTGGGATTGGTTGATGCCCGTAGTGGAGAAGATAGAGAGTTTTCAAGACGGAGAGAATGGAGATTCAATGAGAGGACATCTATATAATTTCAGAATAGAACAAAATTTTGTCTACATACTTGATGGAGAATCAATGGATGTTATTATTGAGATGAATGGAGATAGCAAAATAAATGCAACATACAATGCAGTAGTAGAATTTATAAACCAATACAATAAAAACAAATAGACATGAAGAACTTAAAACAATTCAGCAGAGCATTACTTAAGGATGGTGGTGCAACATTCAACCTTGTATCAGGAGAGCATGACTTCAAGGGATACGCCTATGCTATACATGGGCACGAGAAGATACACAACACATTGGAGGGGATGTTTACGATATCAGAGGTAGAAGAGGCAGTCAAGACCTTCGTAAGAGAGAATGGCGTGGAGTTATACTCGGTGGACAATCATCTTGGTGGATGGTTCGAGGAGGGTAAACTATACCTAGACATCACAAACGTAACGTCAGACCTACGCAATGCAATCGAGCAAGGCATACGCAACGGACAGGAGGCTATACATGACTTTCAGTCGGGCAAGGACATACGCCTACCGAAAGGCCAGGGTGCTGGCACGATGACTCAGAAGGAGAGTTACCTGAACATGAAGATAGACGAGTTAGTTAGAAACAATAAAAATCAATAGACATGAAAATTTTACCAAAAGGAAAGTATGTTTTATTCCAATCATTCAATGATGATGATAAACTGATTTATGGAATACTTGAAAGGGATGAGTTTTGTCTTGAGAAGATGAGTAATAGAGATGCCTTGTATACTCACATTGCAGTAGGTGATGACAAAGAGCCTTTAAAACGCATACTTGAGGAGTTAAACCTATTAAGAGACGAACTAGAACGTGCAGATGAGTGTATTGAAAAACTTCAAGATGACAAACTAATCGAAAGGATGAGAAAGGCAAGCGATTGGTAACAATGTTAACATACCTGACTGACAATCAATCGATTAGCCAATAAAATGTTAAGCCATGTTGGTTTTAAAACAGACCAACATTGGCTAACTGTCTGTAAATCAATCAATTGAACGGAAGAATGTTAGAATGTTGAAAATATTACAAATTGTGGGGAGAATATATATTCTCACAATCATCAGTATATATATATATTATTTATTTTTTTCTCACAGAAGGGAAAAAACTAACATTCTAACATTTCACTAAAAAAACATAGTAATATCAATAGTTACAGCGATGTTAATCCAAAAAAAAACCAACATTTCTTAACACAAACCAACACAAACCAACACAAAATGAAAACAATAGAGATAGAGTCTGAAGACATATACAACAAATGGGTGCAGTACTGGGTGACGATTCATTCGGTATACATCAATGACGAGTTCATCGGCAAGAGCAGTAATGCTCTTGATGTCCTTGATGATAACGATATAGACATAAACAACCTAAAGGTAGATGACGATCACACTAAGTCTGTTCTTGACGGGACATACAAGTCTGAATGGATTCAAGAAAGAAATTCCTATAACAATTAAAAACCAAATCAAATGAACATAGACATAGACTACATAGACGACGTAAATATATGCGTATGCGTATCAGGGACTGACCACTTCAACGTAGGGATAGAGAGGGAGCTAAGGCGAGAGCAGTTCCCAGTACGATTCAACGGACTGAATGACGAGACGGAATACCATTACGGACACATGACATACCTTCGGCCTACCTTTATAGATAGGGCAGACGGAGATGGCGACGTGAATATTGATCAGTTGAGGGAACTAATTGAGGACGAAATAAATAAATAGATTATGAAGATAGACATAAGGACAGACAGGTCTCTATACATAGAGATAGGAGACCACACATACTATATTGATGATAGTACAGACGAGCAGATAATAAGCAAGTGGAAGACAAACTTAAACAAGAAACATGAAGAAGAAGATAGAGAAACTACTTGAGATAGTGGAGAGGATAGAATACCTACAGACCGACATAGATATACTCAGGGACAACATTTCCAAGTCTCCAAAAGATTTAGTAGATTTGAGAGAGAGATGGTGTCGGAATGCCGATAGGAAGGGCAGACAGATACTCATACTGGAGTCCAGGATAAGTGAGATAGCAAAGACCATGACATCATGACCGTCATGATGAGATACCTGATGTATGTCTGCATGAGGAAGGGGATAGACATCGACCACTTCTATCGCATACAGATATCGAGGAGGCACATCATCCTGATAGGCAATCGGACGGACGAGATGATGGCCATTATAGGTGGAGATGACGTGATGATTACTAACCATATAAACATATACCTAAGATGAATGACAAGGATATAAATGCAGAGATAAGGGCACTGAGGAGCACGCTGACTGGCAACCTTTTTGAGGATGCTGACACGCATAGTGCGATATACGAGCTGAAGAAGATACTGAAGCCAGAGATAGTTACTAACCCAGAGCTAGATGACGACGATGAATGTCTGTCATGTGGATCATAAAACAAGGAAGATGAGTAAAGAAAAAAAGATATACACATACGGATGTAATGACTGCGATGAGACATATGAGTTCGAGCACCCACAGACGTACAAGAACTGCACAAAGTGTGAATGGAGGGGAGAGATTCGACTACGCTCAATCGAGGTAATTGATGAGGAGGTCGGAGATGAATAGCTTTCACATCTGCTACATGATAGGAGATAACCTATGCACTGGAGACACAATACAAGCGTCAAGTTACCGAGACGCACTGAGAAAGTTCGGTAGGAGATACAACATTATATACATATGCAAGCTATGACACACAACAAATCATTCGCACTGACATTCACCCTGCACGGTGAGAGGTCCTACACAAAGATACATTGCGAGGACGACCTAACGGCACTCAACTACTTCAACTTCTTCTTCCCTGAGGCAGAGTTGATAGACATAGAGGAGAGCATGGTGCAGATAATCATCGAGGAAATAAACGAGAACTAACATGATAACATTACTTTCAATAATAGCATTCGGCCTATCGCTCTGGCTGGTACATCTTTCGATGGACAACATACTGAGCATAGCCGTCAGGTCGATAGTTATTCCAATCGGAATGCTTTGTATGTTCGGCTCATGCATCGCATTCTTTTTATCAATCTTAAATTTAATACTATGAAAAATGTAATTTTAATTGTGCTGATAATGTTCAGCACCAACCTGATGTCGCAGAAGTTCGACGTCCCAGATGGCTTTGATTACGACAGTGAGTATAAGGGCTACTTCAAGGCCGTAAAGACAAAGAAGGAGGCGGTCTCTGAATGCCTTGATGTGTTCGAGTTCTATGGCCTAAACAGTCTTGACCTTATCGTGAGTAACGAGTCCAGGATTATTGTATTCAAGAGCATAGATTCTAAAAAAAAGAATCACATGATTGTACTATACGCAATACACTTCGACGGCATGTATGACATATCATTAAACGAGATAAAGAATCAGGACAGGGTAATGTTCAGCTTTGAGGACTACGATGGTAAGAGATACCTCCTTAAATACTTCAAACAATGAGGGCCTGGGATGACCTAGTCAATGACGACGAAAAGTCATTATACTGGACAGAAAATAGCGACTGGTACCTGGACATGGGCGTCAAGATAGAAAAGTTCCACGAGGACGGACGTATCGAGATAAAGAACGTGATGACCAGGACGGATAAGTTTGAGGATGTAGAAGGAAAAAGTCTTAAGGTATTTAAGGATGAGGGATGGCTCATGGGATGCGTCAAGCTAAACATAGAGGTACATCAGCGTAAGCTAGTGAGGACCAATGAGTTAATACGCATATCTATATCCAGTCGAAATGAGAAGGTGGTAGACATGTTCAAGCGAAAGAGAGAGGATCTTCAAAAAAAAATCCACAAATACCGTAACTTATTAACAAAATATTCGTAATATTGTAAACCCTAATTTAATTTAATATGCACTGGAGAAATTTAATGAAAGACAACAAGTACCTCGGCTCATGGGACTTGGAGGTCAATGGAAAGTATGAGCCCAAGCTGGTAACCATCAAAAAGATATACCAGGACGTCTTCGTAGGCGAGATGGGTAAGGAGGACAAGGTCTTCCTTATTATGAATGAGTTCGACAAGCCGATGGTTTGCAACCGATCAAACTTCAAGAGGTTGGAGAAGTTCTTTGGAACATTCGACTACAACGAGTACATTGGTAAGCAGATCGTACTAAACACCGAGAAGGTCAAGTCACCTGCAGGAATGGTGGACGCACTTCGTTTCAGCACCAGGCCCCTGCCCAAGAAGAGTAAGAAGGTTCTTACTGACGACCAGATGGAGAAGGCGACTGAGTCTGTATCAAACGGACGGTCAACACTGGCAAAGATATCTGCCGTGTACGAACTGAGTGATTCACAAACTAAAACCCTGAAGGATGCTGAGAGTAAGAGCAAGTAATTGTGCGGCCCTATTCACGGGCACTGACGGCCTCACTGAAAAGCAGATGGAGGCACTTTATGTATTGATAAACAAGGTCAAGCTTACAGACAATCAGGCGGCCAAGCGTGATGAGCTGATAGCCAAGCGTGACGCACCCATCACACTGGGTATCGGTGCAAGGACACTGATCGAGGAGTCAATCGATGAGCTGGTGTACGAGTACAAGACATCGTTCAGCACCAGGGAGATGACCAAGGGGACCGATGTTGAGGACGAGAGTATAGAGATATACAACCGAATCTTCTTCACGGACTACCGTAAGATGGAGGAGTTTGACGATCATTTCTCGCTCAATTTTCTATTCGCATCAGGTCATCCTGACATTGTTGATTGTGAAAGACTTAAGGTGATAGACATTAAGTCTAGCTGGTCAAAGAAGACGTTTCCAAAACGTCCACCAAACAATCCAGCATACGAATGGCAGGTAAAAATGTACCTGTACATGCTGAGTAAGAAGACTGGTAAGCACTGGGGTGATGGTGAGATTGCGTATGTACTCACGACCACTCCTGAGGAATTAATGCCTGAGCATGAGGACGACAGCCTGCATTATATGGACGGACTGAATGACCACCTTAGGGCAACCGTGGTGAAGATACAGCTGACCGAGGATGACATCAAGCACATGGATGCAAGGATGTTTGCGGCAGAGATGTATGGAAAGGAATATGTAAAATTTTTAACAACCAAAAACAAATAGAATGAGTAATCAATTTAAAATGACAGGTGTCGTAGAAAAGATCTTTGACACGGAACACGTAAGTGAAAAGTTTAAGAAGAGAACGTTTGTACTGAACGATCAGGCAGACAAGTACCCACAAACCATATCGTTCCAGACGGTGCAGGACAAGACAAGCCTACTAGACTCTATGATAGAGGGACAGGAGGTAGAGGTATCGTTCAACCTTAGGGGGCGTGAATGGACCAGTCCTGATGGCGAAGTGAAGTACTTCAACACACTAGAGGCATGGAGAATAGAGGGATCCTCTGAACCAGCTCCACAGCCAGTTACAACTGAAGAGAAGGACGGAGACCTTCCGTTCTAAGCATTGTGTGTTCATGATGAAAGCAGTTAGGGTTCTGCTGGTTAGCTGACCATACTCAGTAAAAACCTATAACACCGACTGTATGGTGGTCGGTGTTTCTTTAACCAACTTAATTTAATCATATGGAATACCACACGACACGTACAGATAATCTTGACAAGAGAGACAAGGTGATAGAGACCTTGAAGGACCACTACGACGATAGGAGTAGGAAGGGTATCATCAAGTACGACACCACACTACATGACAATAATGACGATGACTTCCTTGTGCATCTGCTAGAGGAGTTGATGGATGCCACGGCATATATTACTAAACTTCTAATGCAGAGAAAGGATGATAACGTACTTTAAGACAATAAACGACACAGACAAGCCCTACCATATAGACATAGATAGGGCGATAGATCGGATCCGTGACGGATCTTCAAAGGACTTGATAGGTAGGGTTAGGTTAGAGGGAGATAAGGATAGCAGGAATAAGTTAAAGAAACAACTGCCTGCTATCTGCTTCTCTGGAACCTTTTCCGACAGGCGTGACATCTCTATCATAGAGCACAGCGGAATCATGTGCCTGGACTTCGATGGGTTCAGGGACGAGCAGCACCTACACTCAAAGAGGGTGGAGCTGATGCAGGATGAGTTCACGTACTGCCTATTCACATCTCCATCTGGTGATGGACTTAAGACACTGGTTCGTATACCCAAGGACGCAAAGAATCACAAGAAGTACTTCAAGTCACTTGAGAAGTATTACGCATGCGATGAGTTCGACACCTCGTGCAAGAACATATCGAGGGTATGCTACGAGAGCTATGATCCTGACGTGTATACAAACGAGCTATCATCCGTATGGAATGACATGGAGAAGGAGACAGAGTTTGTAACACCTTCCAAGGCAACCATAAAGATATCAGACAGCAACGAGATCATACGCAGGCTCTCACTATGGTGGGACAAGAAGTATGGAATGGTCCAGGGACAGAAGAACAACAACCTGTTCATCCTGGCATCAGCACTCAATGAGTTTGGTGTCAATCAGGACGAGGCATTTACTGCGCTTAACTCATACGACTCAACTGGAGATAAGTCTTCAGAGATCATGGCTATAGTTCGTAGTGCTTACAAGAACATGTCTGGACACAACACTAAGTTCTACGAGGACGTAGACAAGACATCGTCCATAGCCAGAGACATAAAGATGGGCGTACCTATTGCTGAGATCAAGGACAGCAACAAGGATATCGATGTCGATGAGGTCGCTAAGACTGTAGACTTCAACGAGTTTTGGATAAAGAACAGCAAGGGCAAGGTAGACCTTGTTCCCCACCTGTTTAGACTATACTTGCAGGAAAATGGTTTCTACAAGTACTACCCAGTGGGTAGTAATAACTTTGTATTCGTCAGGGTGATTGACAACACCATATCTGACGTTAACGAGGAGATGATAAAGGACTTCGTACTTGACTTCCTTCTAGGCATCGACGACATGTCGGTGTACAACTTCTTCGCACTGAATACAAAATTTTTTCAGGAGACATTTCTAAACTATGTCTCAAGGATAGATCCAGACTTCATGGTGGACAACACGGATGAGGCTTATCTATACTACCTTAACTGTGCCGTAAAGGTCACAAGGGATAGCGTAGAAACCATTTCTTATAAGAACCTCAAGGGGCATGTATGGGAGAAGCAGAAGATAGACAGGGACTTTATCAAGTCTGATTTCAAGGACTCAGAGTTCAGGTACTTCATAAAGAACATATCTGGAGACAGGTCCGACAGCACTAGGTCTATGGAGAGCACGCTTGGATACCTCATGCACTCACATAAGCCAGCAAGTTATTGCCCTGCTGTTATACTAAATGATGAGATAATATCTGACCATCCTGAGGGTGGTACTGGTAAGGGTATCTTTGTCAAGTCAATAAGCCACATCAAGAAGATGGTTATAATTGACGGCAAGGGATTCTCATTCCAGAAGTCTTTCCCGTACCAGAGGGTGCAGGTAGACACACAGACTCTTGTCTTTGATGACGTCGCAAAGAACTTTGACTTCGAGAGACTTTTCTCTGTAATAACGGAGGGTATAACTCTTGAGAAGAAGAACAAGGACGAGATCCATATACCATTCGAGTACTCTCCAAAGATTGTAATAACTACAAACTATGCGATAAGGGGTGCTGGTAACAGCTTCGAGAGGCGTAAGTGGGACCTTGAGTTCAAGCAGTACTACACAAAGAGTTTCACACCTGAGAGCGACTTCGGTCACATGCTATTCAGCGAGTGGAATGAGTCTGAGTGGTCAAAGTTTGACAACTACATGATCGACAACCTTCAGCTATATCTTAAGAGTGGTCTTGTTGTATGCGAGTTTAAGAACCTAAAGGCTAGGAACTTTATTGCTGAGACAAACTCAGACTTCTGGGAGTGGGCTGACGCAAAGGACAACTACTACACCAACAAGGGATCTGCAAGCCTGGGTATGGATCTTTACAACAACTTTACTCAGGAGTATCCAGACTATGGGCCTTATGGAAAGTTTAAACTTTCTCATAGCAGGTTCTACAAATGGTTGGATAGCTTTGGTAAGTTTAAGTACGACACCAAGCCGATTATTACCAGGAATGCAACTGGTAAGATGATAGAATTTATAGAAACTGAGCCTGAACAGGTGAAACTAAACTTTTAAGATATGAGACTACGTGACTACCAGGTTGACATATCCAGGAGGGGTGTTGACATACTGAACAGACTCAATATGGTTTGCCTTGCGATGGAGGTACGCCTCGGTAAGACCTTCACATCTTTAGAGATATGTAGGCTTGCTGGGGCTACCAAGGTTTTGTTCTTGACAAAGAAGAAGGCCATATCATCCATAAAGTCCGACTATGACACAATGGATCCAGGGTTTGATATAACGATTATAAACTATGAGTCTATACATAAGATTGAGGATGTGATGTTTGACGTGGTTGTGTGCGATGAGTCACACACCATGTCTGCATTCCCTAAGCCAAGCATAAGGACACGTCAGATAAGAAAGATGCTGTCCATAAACAATGCGAAGATTATACTCATGACTGGGACACTGACGCCTGAGTCTTACAGCCAGATATATCATCAGTTCTATGTACACCCAGACAATCCGTTCAGGAACTATAAGAACTTTTATGCATGGTCTCATGACTATGTAAATGTGTGGCAGAGGAAGATAAATAGCTTCATGGTAAATGACTATTCTCGTGGTATCGAGGACAAGATCATGGGTGCGGTTGCACCATACGTGATATCATTCACGCAGAAGGAGGCTGGATTCTCTACAGACATAGAGGAGGAGATCCTGTATGTCAAGATGCAGGACAGGACGTACCAGATATGTGACAAGCTTTCTAGGGATCTAGTTGTGGAGGGAAGCGAGGAGGTAATCCTTGGTGACACTCCTGCTAAGTTGATGCAAAAATTACATCAGCTATATAGCGGCACCGTTAAATTTGAATCAGGAAATAGTATGGCCATTGACAGAACAAAGGCTATATTTGTCAGGGACAAGTTTAAGGGGACTAAGATCGGTATATTTTACAAGTTTAAGGAGGAGCTAAAGGTGCTTCAGTCTGTATTTGGTGATAACCTCACTACAGACCTTGATGAGTTCAATTCAACCGACAAGTCAATCGCACTTCAGATCGTGTCTGGGCGTGAGGGTATATCGCTACGTAATGCTGCACACCTTGTCTTCTATAACATAGACTTCTCTGCAGTCAGTTACTGGCAGGCCAGGGATAGGATGACGACGATGGAGAGGACATTTAACAAGGTGTACTGGATATTTAGTGAGGGTGGTATCGAGGACAAGATATACACAGCGGTCAAGAAGAAGAAGAGTTATACTGTTAATATATTTAAAAAAGATTATGACGATAGAACAAATTGAAAAAAGATTAATGGATCTTAAAGAAAAACTGGCAGGTATAAATATTAAGCTTTGCGAGCTTAATAGCACTAAGTCAGCTGTAAAGGCAAGCATTGAGTTGTACGAGGATAAGCTAATGAATCAATTAGAGCTGGACTTTGATGATTGTGAATAACATATAACTACTTATATGACTGAACAAAAGATACAGGCTAAGTTGATAAAGCAGTTGGAGTCGGATGGCTATTACGTTGTAAAGCTGTCCGTCACCAACAAGCCAGGGATACCTGATCTTATTGCGATACCTAAGGACTCAGACGCTGAGTTCTATGAGGTCAAGCGTCCTGGTAAGAAACCTAGGCCATTACAAGAATATAGAATTAAAGAGTTAAAGAAACACGGAATAAAAGTATATGTATATGACGGACAAATTAAATGAATTGAGACAGGTAAAAGACAGTGTGTTTAATCACGATGTTAGTAAAAAATCATCACCACTTCTTTTTAAACCATCTTCTATCCATAAAGAAAAGATTGATAATATTAGAAAAAATAGAGTTATAAAAATTAAAGAACTATGCAAGATGTATCCCAATGATGCAGACCTGGGTAGTGAGATACGAAAGATAGAAGTAAAACTTAAAAACAAATGCAATTGGTTTCATAGCTATGATGATTATATGGATGATCAAGAACGCCTATGTGCTAACTGCGGTCAAGAGGAAAGTAAACATTAAATAAAAACAAAAAAGATGAAAAAAGATTGGACAACACTAAGTGAATTGAGCAAAGAGATAAAAACTCACTCTAAGTATAAATTAAAAAAAATAGCTGATAGGTTAGATGACGCTATAGCATTTCCTTCAGATAGAAAGGAGATGGGTATATCTAAAGGAACTCACATTATTTTTAACAAAAAAGATAAAGTTGAAGACTATGCTTTCCATGATACTTTTATTGCTCATATAAAAAATGTAGCTTTAAAGGTAAGCAAATAAAAATTTAATTAAAAACCAAAATAAAATAAAATAAAATGAGTATAGACAATCAAATTTTTGCACAGTACAGAGAGAATCAAAGAAATGCTATGATGGACAGGTTAGAGCTTCATGAAACCTTTAAAAATGGCATGTCCGAGATATGGATAGACCCTGAGACAATGACAAAATATAAGGTGGAGATTAACAGGGACTTTAATAACATGAAGGAATTAAAAAACGAAGAGCATGATAGATAAGATTTTACATGTGATAGAGAGAGATAATCTAGCTACCAAGGACAGGAGGAGAGAGAAGCTGCATAAGAGGGCATTTCTTTGTGCTATCCTTAGGAAGCAGGAGTATCCACTAAGCTTTATAGGTAAGCTGTTTAATAGAAACCATGCAACCGTTATACACTCTATAAAGAACTATATACACTGGAGTAAGACTAACGATCCTTTGTTTCTGGAAGACGTTCAGGACTACAAGGTGTTACTGGATTACTATGAAAAGTATATACCTGAAAAGAGAGATATCATGGACGACATATTAAGATGCAAGGACATGAGCATGCTGAAGGTTATAAAGAGGAGGGTTGAGAATGGAAGGTACTAGGGGAGTCTATTGCGTAGACATAACCCTGGAGGCCAAACCTATATCAATGCGTTCCAGGCTACGTAAGATAAATAAGACTATAAAAAAAATACCGTTAGCACTTGACGACTCATTAAACCCTCTAAATGAAAGGTTTATAAGCAGGTTTATGAAGAAGGAAGATATTCACAAATACAATGTGAATTACACCATATCGAATAAAAAATACCTGTCAGGGCTTTGCTACGAGATATAAAATACATATATTTACAATTATGAGTCATGTAAATTACGTCAACGCTGTAATGTCTGAGATAAATAACATGACCGACTCTATATACGAGGCGTTGATGGATGAGGATAATAGTGAGTTGAAAGACAATATTCAAAATTTAATCAAGATCCTTAAGGATATACAAAAATCACATGAGAGTTTATCGGAATAGAGTACTGGAGCTGTATGACAGCAATGTAACAAATAAGGCTGAAATTTCTAGGCGTATAATTAAAGAGTTTGAGCTTGAATCAAATACTGAAGCCGTAAGGATGCAGGTGTCAAAGATTATAAAAAATAGAGCCATTGACAACGAGTGCGAGGCTGTTGGTATAGATCCAGATAAGGTTAAGCACTACTGGTACAAGGGGAAGCATTACTCCATAAATGTATCAGGTAAGGATGAGTTTGATCCTGAATCATTTATATCTGATCTGACTGAAGAGGTATCCAAATGGAGTCCAAAATACAAGAAGATCAAGAGGAAGAGGACAAAGGATCCTCACTGCCTTGTCTTTGATCCTGCCGACATCCACATAGGAAAGCTTTGCTCGTCCTTTGAGACTGGTGAGGAGTACAACAGTCAGATCGCTGTACAGAGGGTTAAGGAGGGACTTGAGGGCATCCTATCTAAGTCTGAGTCATGGAACATAGACAAGATAATATTTATAGCTGGTAACGACGTCCTTCACACCGACAATCCCAGGCGGCAGACGACCTCTCAAACCCCACAGGATACCGATGGTATGTGGTACGAAAACTTTGTGACGGCCAAGAGATTGCTTGTAGATATCATCGAGACCTTGATGTCTGTCGCTGATGTCGAGGTGGTTTACAACCCAAGTAACCATGACTATATGAGTGGCTTCATGCTGCTTCAGTGTATCGAGGCATGGTTCCGTAAGTCTAAGAACATCACGTTTGATAATGACATGTCTCACAGGAAGTACACGGTCTATGGCAAGAATCTTATTGGAAGCACACACATGGACGGTGCCAAGTCTCAGGACCTTCCGATGCTTATGGCGCACGAGGCGTCAGAGCACTGGAACGATTGCAAGCACAGGTATATTTATGGGCATCATATACATCACAAGACATCCAAGGATGTATTTTCGGTCTGTATAGAGACGCTTAGAAGCCCGTCTTGCAGTGACTCATGGCATCACAGAAAAGGATTTCAGCACGCTCCACAGGCGGTTGAAGCCTTCATTCATAGTCCTGAGCATGGCCAGGTTGCTAGGCTTACTCACCTTTTCTAGTAGAGAACATACTCTTACTTTCCGTTGGTATATTTCTTTCCTTGGTAAGCTCTTTAGCTGTCTTGCCCTCCTTTATGTTTCTGATAGCCCATGATCCCCTAAACAGTCCGTACTTCTCTGTCTCTACAAACTCCTTCATCTGATCAAGAGTGAGACCCTCGAAGTATTTGTTTATTCTGTTTATGTCGTCCGTTATATCCTTGGCTTTTCTTCTGCTGTTTACTATAAGATATTCTTCGGCCTCTGTAGGATTTCTTTTTAAATCCTTCTTAACCTCCTGATACTTCTCGTACTGCTTCTCAGATATCGACTTCTTCTTTATCTCCTTCATACCGTACCTTGATATGTCACCTACATCCTTAGGAGCAAGCCCAGTTACTGTAAAGAACTTTCCAAGTACAATAGATCCAAGGCCTTCTCTGTCTCTCTTCAGTAAATAATTCTTGTTGCCATATTTATCTTCGTATTCTCCATCCTTATAAAGCATATAGGCATCATTTAGATCCATCATGGCTTTCGGACCTATATCAAACACACCAAGTGTTTTGAGTATTGCATCATCCTCATACACAGAGATCTTCCCCTGCTCCATAACCTTTTCTCTTAGCTCCTTCTTCTCCTTTTCTGTCATAGGATCCTTTCTCTTAAGAAGCCTCAGCTCATTCTCTTCATCTATAGCTGCTTGTACATCATTCTCATCTGCAAGATTTACATCCAAATTTTCTAGAAGCATATTAAGACCTTTTGAAACAAGTCCGTCACCAACAGCTGGGAACGGTGAAAGTACGTCTTTTACAACGCTTGAGAAGGCATAGCTTGATGCATCCCATAGCTTTTTGTTTGACTCAAGAGATCCCCATTCTTTCTCCTCTTTATCCTCATCGTCGTCCCCAAACAAACCTTTAGCTGCACCTTTAAATCCTTCTCTTATTACTGCAGATAGTGTGTGGAATACTGTAAGCTCAACCATAAGTCCAGCAAGCGATCTTGCTGCAGCCTTCTTGTCCTCGTTTGTAGGTGTTGTGTTTGTTGGATTCAAAACTCTTAGGTCTGCCATCATTCTACCCTTCTGGTTTATAACGAAGGATGCGAATGGTGCTATAACCTTTCGAACTATTGCTACATTACCAGCCTTAGATAGGAAGGTACCTGCAAGCGCAGGATCTGATACGTTCTGCTGCCTGTCTACCATCATCTGTGCATACTCAAGTGCATCCTGGTTGTACTCACCCTCAACAAGCTCTGTACTTAGCCCATTCCTTTGCATGTGCTGCTTGTAGTAGCTTATAAATGATGACTTTGCCACGTATACATCAGGCCCTTGTAGGAAGGCCTTCAGGTATAGTCCCTGGAGCTTATCTACACCCCTCATTATTGTTCTTATGTTGTCAAGATTTACCTCAACACTTGCATCTGCAGATTCAATCGCTGTCTCTGACTCTATTCCTCTGTTAACGATTGCCATGTCTGAGTTGTTAACCCAGTTCAGGTCAGACTTGTTTGCGAAGTCAAACCTTCCTGCATTAGTAATGGTGTTCATCATTACAGGTATGGTCTGCTTAAGAGCCTGAGACATACCGCCCAGTGCCTTTGAGACACCAAACTTAGCAACCGTGTTAAAGATCTTTGAGATTTCTTTGTTGCTCATGTACTCTCCCTTACCCTTTAGGTCTCGTATGTAGTCTGATACCCTTTCAAGTACCATTGAGGATGTGTCACCAAACACCTCTTCAAACGAAGACGACCTTGTGGCACCATAAAACTTTTGTATCGCTGCGGATGTGTATATATCTGTGAGTGCCTTATCCATCGACAGAGAGTTGTCCATATCAAAGTCAAAACTAACGTACCTATTCTTTGGAAGTACCTTAGGCCTCGTGGTCTCCATAAGAACCCCAGACTTGTTTCTGTCTATATGAGTTCCAGACATAAATGCCCCTGTTTCTTCTACAGATCTAGCTAAATCTTCCTTAATTATATCAACCCTGCTACTCAGAGTCTTGTACTTATCTGGAGTGTAGTTTGTATCCGTTCCAAGTATCGTGTTGTGTACTGATAGACTGACATCTGCCAGGTCGTTATACTTGTCTGCCCACTGATCTGTCCACCATGACACCGCATCAATATTTTTCTTTGACGCCTTTTCTCTGATTGAGTTGATGTCTTTTGCGGACGCTATATCAAGCTTATCATATACCTCTCTGTATACCTCTGCCTTCTTTCTCTCCTGCTTGTTACCGCTATTCTCAAGGTACTCTATACTCTCAAGTACAAGTCTCTTCCGTCTTTCAAACTCAGCCTTCTGCTCGGATACTGTACCCACAAGATTTCTACTCATGAACGCAATCATACCTCTCTCGTACACATTATCTGCCTCCATGAATAGCTTGTCGCCCTCTATAAATTCTTTTTTATACTGATCCATAATATTTTTATGAACCCTTATCTTTTTAGCCTTGCCGTTTATGATGTCCTGAAGACCGATTTCCTTCATGACCTTAAGCCCCCTGTTTGTGCCTTGAAATATTCTGTCGAATAGAACTGGAATGCTTGTAAGGTACTGGTTCCATATCTTACCAATATTTTCACTAAATCCTAGTTTAGGCATACGTGCTCTGATACCCTTTCTTGAAAGGTTTCTGATTGACTGAACACCCTCGTATATACTTATGGCTGACTCAAGTCCGCTTGTTATCTCGTTTGTTATGAAGTTGTCTATGTACTCTACAAACTTTATTGCGTCCTTCACGTCCATCGTAGACAGGTCTGCATCTATAAGCCTAGACACCATATCTATCTGATGGTCTGTCAGGTCTATCGTCTCGCCAGTAAATGGGTTGATCTTTCTCTTGATCATGTCCTTAGCTATCGCAGACATAACTCCGAATCTTTTACTTAGGAATGACATCACCTCTGCCTCAAGTCCTTGCTTCACATCTCCCGACTCTATTGCCTCTACTATTTCCTTAATCTCATTAATAGACATATTCTCGTCTAGATTCAGGTCCTGATACTTGGCGATCATCTCCTTCTTTAGGATCTTGTTTTGATTATCTATGGCACCCTGGTAGAACTCAGCTATCTCTGCAAGGTTTGCAGCCTGTCGCATGTCTACCTCTCCACCCTTTATCCTTGATGATTTAAGTGCGTCATTCATCTGCTCTGCATAGTCCATGTAAAGGTCAAGAACCTCAACCATCTGTGGATCTATCTCTGCAAACTGTTTAGCCATGGCTATAACCTCTGCCTGGTTATCTTTCTTAAGGTTTCTCTTTATCTTTTTTCTTATCGAAGAGGCCTGTCTAAGTTTCTCTGCATACTCTGCATTCTTGAACACCTTCTCTGCATAGTCTAAGAACCTGTTGAGTATCTCCTCGTTTTCTAGGTTTACAATGTTAGATCTCTCCACAAGTATACCTGCCTGCTTTGAGGTCATTATACCCTGTCTAGCCATAGACTTTACAAGCTTTGCAAGCTCCTTACGTCTTGTATTTAGGTCCTTCTTTGCAAGCCTTGCCGACTTGTTCCATTCCTTTATCTGTCTCTTGTACTCTGCCAGCTGGTCTACTACAACCTTTGTTCTCTTCTTCTTACCTAGAACCTTTCTTACAGACGGAGCCTTCTTGATCTTAATACCTAGATCCTCGGTAAGCTGACGAACAATCTGTTCTCTTTCTAGATCTGTAGACTCTTGATAAAGCTTGCTTCCTTTCAGGTAAGATATGGTCGCATCTAACTTTTCTTTTGCAGTCAAAGGCCCCCTAGTTCTATCTTTCTCTAGCTTCTTTAGTCTTCTATCCTCCAGCTTTTGAACTATGCCATCTATAATCTTATCAACCCTTTCTCTTGAAGGCCCGTCGTCCTTCTGCTTACGCTTGGCTGGGGTGGTGACCTCAGATGTATCTATTTTCACCCCCTGTGTAGTAATACCTGCACTTGGGCTCATTATTTGAGTCCATCTTTCTACAAGTGTTCCTTTCTTTTTAGGATCTTTACTTTTAACTTTTCCTGACTTATTAACTGTTTTTCCTGTATCAGGATCAATTGTAACATTATTCCATTTTACTCTATCAGTTAATAAATGTAGTGTTGTTTTACTGTCACCCTTTGATTTTATAGCCTTTGGATATGACTCATGATCCGTTTCAGATTTTGCATCCACAGCTTCAACCTCTCCGTCAATTTCTAATATGGCATATATTGATCCATTTTGAGTTTTAGATTTTCCATCTCTTAACATTGGCTCTGTAAGCATTTGAGATACTGCTTCTGTAAGATTAGCCTTACTAATTTTAGATCCTTTTTTAAACTTTGTTACAAGATCCTCTGCCATCATACCCTCTCCAAAGAAATCAGCCAAACTATTCTGTGCTTCCTGGTTTGATTTTTTTCTTTGAATAGATTTAACTACAGAATCTATGATTGATGTTGAAAAGGTTTTTCTATCATCAAAACTACTTTTTTCAGCTCCTAATTTTTCCTCTATTATTTTTACTATTTGATCTAAATTATTAGAGCTATCAATCTTATCACCAAATGCTTTGTTGTAAGACTTTATGAGTATAGATTCAATACCTGTTATCTTAAGCTTTGGATTCTTTGATAATGATATAAATAAATTCATAACACCATTAGCTGCATTTGTACTAGATAAAACTTTATTTGTCGGAGCAGTTGTTAATGCCATGTATATTTTACCATCCTTATTAATTGCCTTATTCATAGACTCAGCCATTGCTTGAGCAGCCTTGGATGTGCTTGCCCAAAAGTATCCTTTCTCATGAAACTTAATTGGATAAAATATACCTCCCTTGCCCTCAACTAATATTTCACTTCCATCAGATAATTTTTTACTAATTTTTCCAGAAAACGCTGAATCAGGCTGATGTAAAATCATAAATACATTATTAAAATCAGAAATGGATTTATTTCTTGTTATGTATTTTTGTTCTATCTTTTTAAATTCATTTGTGTTTTTATCAAAGCTATAAGTAACTCCAGATTTAAGATCGGTAAAGTCAGCTTGAAATCTTTTATTTGCCTCCTTTATTTCTGCTGTTTTATCTTTAGGAATAACCTTAATATCCACATCACTGATCTCCGCACCGACTGCAACCTTTCCTGCTATTGTGTTCAACAGGTCAACCACCTCACCGTCAGTGAATGACTTTCTTCCGAACATCTTGGCCAGTCGATCTAGAAACCTCTTGATCAGACTTTGGCTAGGCTTGTTCATCTGTGCATAGTTACCTGCCAGTATACCGACCAGCTCGGCAAGCTTCTCCTCGCTCTGTATGTTTTCGTCATAGTTGGCAGCGAATGCGTCGAGTGCCTGCTTAACCTCAGGCATACCCTCAAGATTCTTTGATAAGGCCTTGATCATACGCTCAGTAATATCCTGAGTTGCTTTGTCTGTCTTTAACCTGTTAATTAATATGGCATGGAAGACCTCGTGAGCTACCGTCCTGTTGTTCGCCTTGGATATGTTTATGTGTATCTTCTTGGTCTTAGAATTGTACTCACCACGAGTTGACTGCTTCTTGCTGTCCGTTTCGTCAGTCGCCTTCCTGTATGAATCCTCGTTCTCATGAACCACGATCTCCACACCTGGTAGGATCTTAGCTATTGCCTTCCTTGCGTTCTCTATCTGCTTACGTATACCCTTCGCCTCCTTGTTTGGTGCCTCTTTAACAGGAGTTTTTTCAACCACTTCTTCAGTAACCTCAGTAGTGGGAGTTTCTGTTATTTCAGAATACTGCTCTGGCAACAGACCTATTTTTTGTGGAGCAAAATCTCTTTCTCTAGCACTCTTGTATCCAGGGTCTCCTTTCTTTAAAAGATTACCGTTGCTATCTCTCATTTGAGGACCAAAGTTTACCCAAGAATTTTGACCTCTTGTCTCAGCTGTCATCGCTCTTCTTGCTTTATCGGTAAACATTCTAGCATGAACATCCCATGCGTTCTCCTCTCCTTTAGCTCCAAAACCATTACCCCTTTCTGAATGTCCAAAGAAATCATGTACCCCTCTAAATAAATCATTGATTAATAGAGGCTTGCCATTTTTATCTACGAACTCAGTCTCTGCAAGCATAGCATTTTCTTGACGCTGCTGATCTGTTATTCCAGCTTCTCCATAACCTTGTTCTGTAGAAAAAATATACATGTGCTTATTATTAATAAGATCATCTATCATTTCTTGAGAATTAGCGTATGGCTCTCCTTTGCCCTCGTAAATCTCAATCTCATATCCAGCATCAGTCATAGCTTTGTACTGATCTATAGTTTCTTTTGCAAGAGATTCGTATGCTTCTTTTACTTCTGGATCATTAGGATTGTTTTCCATAGCCTCATAAGCATCAGCTATTTCCATAGATTTGCTAGTGTCAAGCTCAGTTATCTTTTCACCAGCAGTTGTTTCTATACCCTTTTCTTTTTTATACTTAGCAGATATATCTGACGTCTCTGGATTAGGATCATTGAACAATCTTGCTCCTGGTTTAGCACTTCTTCCTTGATCATCTACTGATTCTACTAATTGTTCTTGCTGTACTTCGGTAGCTTCTTCCCCTTGGGTGTCTCGCTGTCCCACATCTTGCAGTCCCATTTCGGACTGTTCATCTGGTAGCACTTCCTTCTTTGTTTCTTGCTCTTGAATGGCATCTGTCTTGCTTATTTGTTGTAACTCATTATTTATCTCTGCGATCCTCTCCGTCTGCTTGACGACCAGGTTCTTGTCCTTGTCTTTTACCTCTGCCTCTAATGCCTTTCTCTCTAGCATTAAATCATATGCCTGTCTCTTCTGACCTGAAGACAGTTCGGCAGGTATCTCCATCATCAATGGATAGGCATCATTCATTGCCTTTATTCTTGCATTGGCCTCCTCCTTAGTTATCTGCTTAGATTGGTAGGCTAAGTTTATCTGTGCCAAAGCAATAGCTCTACCTTCCTCGCTGGTTATTACATTGTACTGATTCTCAAATGATTTATTTAAGCCCTTCAATTGAAAACCATTGACAAGAAGGTTTGTTGTGCCGCTGATGGTAGATATACCACCACCAGATAATCCACCTAATAATGCTGCCTTTCCAAGCTGATTTAAAAATTCATTAGCTCCCTTTTCCGTCGTGATGTCGGGCATGTTCTTAAACACTTCCTTACCTAGGAGCATGTTTACAATATTCTTTTCTGTAAATTCTACGCCCTCTTGACCTACCTCCGTAAGTGCCTCAAAAGAACCACCCTCAAGTATACCTAACATTGTCCTTGCACCAAGCCCCTTCATCGTGTACTTCATGCTCGCCTCTATTGCATGGAGACTTGCATCCTTTGGTAAGTTTTTTAAAGCTCTAGCTGCAACCCACCTAAATAGCATTGACTTACCTGGCGATAGTGCGGTTTGAAGACCAAAATTCTCAAGTATACCCTCATATGTGGCCATTTGCCAAGATATAATTCTCTTCTCAAAGTTGCTAAGGTCGCTGTCTTTTAGCTCGTTCTCCACCCTTGCTGTGGTTTGAAGTCCGAATGCGACAGGAACAAGTGATGGATTAAATCCAACTATCATACCAGTGCTGATGCTGTGAATCATCGTCTTAATTAATTCATAGGTAAGTCCTGCGTCTGCTATAGACTTGTCTGTAACCGCTGTCGTGTTATTTATCCACTCGTCTATACCGTACTCAACCTCATCCTTTATACGCTTGTTCTGTATATCTAAAATCTGATACTCCTCAAGCCCACTTTCTTTTAGCATGTTAACCTCATCCTCTGACAGTGAGCTAGATACAGGAACAAATGGAATGTCTATTATTAAGTCTACAACACCCTCAGTTATACCTGAAAATGTCTCAGTAAGTCCAGCAGCAGCGGCAAGTCCTAGGCTGGTTAAATCTGGAGCCTTTTGGTCTTCTACATACTGTGCGTATTGAATATTTTTGTTTAGGTTATTTATAAGATACTGGTTAGAGATAGGATCCTTCGCCTTAAGTGCATTTATCTGAGTGTTTATCACAGACATATTTCTCATGAACTTTGACTTATCTTTGCCTCCCCCCATAGGTATAAGTCCAAATAAAAATCCTTGGCCATATCCATCTGTGGCAAAACCATTTGCATCTCCAAACACATAAGGCTTTGAAAGTATATAGTTGCTAAAGTCTATAGACGCCCTCATTGGATCGTTAAATTTTTCATTAAACCTACCCTCTCCTCTAGAGTATTCATCTATAACGTCTCTGATATCGTCGGTGACTATTCCTTTAGACATAAAGTTTTTAATCTTTGCACTTACATCAGATCCATTCATGTTTATTTCTATACCATTCAGTAATTCTGGAGTGTTTTTACCTTCTGGTGTTATAGTGGACTGTATAACCAGGTTGTCTCCGTCATAGCTAAATCTAAATCCCTCTGTCTCCAAATAATTCTGTGACTCATCTCTTGATCCGTAAGGAAGAAACCCAAATCTTTTCCTTAGGTTTTTAGATGTCTGTTCAGAGTCTCCTATCACTATATCTTCATCTATGTCTGACATGTATAAAGAACTACTCTTTCTCGCCTCGTCATAAAACTGCTCAGGGTTCTCTCTAAGATTTGTCCCTGTAATTTTTTCATATGTACCTATAGTGGATCCATACTCATTGATTAATTTTTCAGACGCCCTATTATACATAGCCTGAAACTCTTCCTCGGTATAGTATGTATCTCCTAATTTTTGAGTGTTAAAAAGTCCGCTTGATAGTATAAGCTTTCTTTTGTTTATGAACTCATCCCTTGTGGTATCATGTCTCTCAAAGAACTCATCATTTAGATCCACGACAGGCTGCGTAGATACAATACCAGAGACGGTGTTCCACAGCTGATCATCATACTCCTTGTAGTTCTCATTAAACGGCTTTGTTCCGTCTACATATACCTCTCTTATCTGCTCGTCACTAAGAGATTTACCTCCTGTGGCTTTGATGTTTGTGTTCAGTTGATTAAGTAGCTCTAACTCTTGATCTACCTGCTTCTGATCAACAAATCTAACGTCTTTAATTATTGGTTCTACATTGAACTCATTTATTCTTTCAAACTCAAACCCTGTGACAGGCTTTTGCTTGTATGAAATTTTTCCTATATCCGTCCTTGACGTGTCTTCCTGAAATGGATCACCTGCATCAAGGTCAGCCAGCGTCTGCTCCCCTTCAATTTCTCTGAGTCTTTTTCTAGCAGCTTCTTGATCTATAGGAGACATGTCCTGACCTATAAAGTTTTTACCAGTCTCTAACTGTCTTTCTATTGCTTGTTTTTCTGCCTCAATATTAGCATCTATCTTCTTATTTTCAACCTTTATCTCTTTCTGAATCTTCTCGTTCTTCTTCTTCTGATCTATAAGGTTAGCAAACTCAGGATATTCATTCTTTAGTTTTGATTCAGATCCAAACTTTAATAGTTTGCTGTATGAAATATTGTCGCTCTCTAGAGCCTTAATTATATTGTCCTTTCTCTTTATAGACTTAACATTAAAAAGGTCTGGAAAGTTGGTCATTAGATCTGACTTTGTACCCTCCTTCTGTTGCTCTAGGTATGAAAGTATTTGATCGTCTTTATATCCCTTATCTTTTAACTGTGTGACATAGCTGTTTATCTTGTTATTGTACTCTATATCTGCAGAGAACTGATCTGGGTAATCAAAAAGAAGTTGCATCCTCTCCTCAAAGCTTGCGTTAGGTATAACCTTGTTTACATCGCCAAGCTTTACCTCTGGATTAGACTGTCTAAACTGTGACACTATATCCAAAGTCTCCACTGGAGCCATAGTTGTAGTTGTACTAACTCTAGGCTGATCTATCTGTGTCTGATCGCCAGAGATATAGAGAGTCGTTGTTGTGGTGGTCCTGCTTAGGTCCTCTGGTGTCTCTTGATCCATCATATCCAACATCGGCTCGAATGCCGATTGATTTGGATCCAAGCCTTCTATCGGATTGTCTTCAGCCATAGTTATGATATGTTTTGATTGTTACCCCTTCCGAGGATACCTTTTGCTAGTCTTTGTAAAAAATTACCGCCCTGATTGCTGGCCATCTGATCGGCTGGAATCTCTTCCGTCTGCTCCTCCATCATTGCTATTACGGCAGGCCCTTTCCCTGAACTCTTCTCTGCGTTTTGATACAGAGTGTTGGCCTTACCTGCACCCTTACCACCAGTGGCACCAAAGAATGATGTTGATATGTCCTGCATGTTTTTAATAGGACCTATCTCTCTCTCAGTTCTCACGCTCCTGACTTCTTTTTCATTCCATATATTCTCTACAACCACCTTGTATAGATTACCATCCTTCACCTTAAATTCAGATCCATCTACAGCTTGGTTTGTGAATGTAACCGCAGCCTGAACTGGATCTGTTTCAATTTGATCCCATGCATTTCTAAGTTGCTTGTAAAGAACATTTGCGTCTCCCTGACTCATTCCACTTCCACTTCCACTTCCTTTACCGCCACTATTTTTCTGTGATGGCTCTTTTTCTACCATTGAGTAGTCAAGGTTAGACTTATACATGTCATCAATACCCTGTAGCAATACCTCGTTCTGTTGTGCGTTTAGAACTGGCGTTCTTTCCCTGGCTGAGTTTTCTACAAGAGGCACAAGAAATCCTTCCTCATAAGACCTGAAATCATTTTCCTCCGATTCAGACATGGATGTTCTTCCCTCCTGAAATCTTATCTTGTTCTCTATTCCGACCTTCTCGTCTAGCTGAGAGTTCTTGTCATCATCACCTACATAAAGTTCGTACCTACTGTCTATCTGATTTAATGTATTAAATGCTATTCTAGCATCATCAGTTATATATTGCTGTGTGCTGGCTATAGCTCTGTCAAGAAGTGGATTTAATGCCTCTCCTGTTTCGGTCACATACACCTTTCTTGTTATATCATTGCCAGCCTTATCCTTCCCTACAACCTTGTCTCTTACCTCTGCAATCTTAAACTCACCAAGCTTACTGCTTCTTTCTTGAACAAATCCAAACGCATCGAAGTAGTTATCTCTCTGATTGACTGGCTTTAAAACAGCCTCTGGGTTCTGTAGGTCTTCAACTACACCTGTATCCTTGTTTAGCTTTCCGTAAGAAAACTGACCTGTCTTTGGATCCTGGTAAAGTGTTTGATTCTTTAGATTTAGGAAGCCTGCCTGTATCTCCATAAGCTTCTGCTCTATCACAGATCCCTGAGGTAAACCATTCTCTCCAGGCTGCTGTCTCTCCTGCATTGCAACTAAGTTTGTATCTATACTTTTTGCTAAATCTGACACTGCCTTAAACGATGAGTTGGCTCTATTATTAAACATTCTATATTCATTGTGGTTTAGTTTACCCGACTTAACAAGCCTGTTAATATCATATGAATTGTCAACCATCTGCGTGGCACCTCCCATTACAAAGTCGCTTAGTGTCTGGTCACTGAACTCGTCGTTCTCCCTGACCATATCTATATTTTCCTGAGTAATCCTGTCGAAGTAAATATTCTGAGCTGCTTTTCTTCCGCTTATATCCATAAGTCCCTGTGAGAACTCTGAGGTTAGCTTACCCCAGTCAACCGCTGGGGCTGCCTTAAAGCCTATATAACTTTTTTCTGCCATGTTATGGTTTTGTAGTGGTGTTAGTGTATCTGGTACCAGTACCTGCGGCTGCTAATTGGCTTGACTGTTGTATTCCTGTAAGATTATCAAAGTAATTCCCTTCCATTCCCATCGCCTGTAATCCAAGCTGTCCAGATCCTGCCGCACCAAGTAGACCGCTAGCAATACCTTGGTATGCTTGATTTTGTTGAGCCTGTGCCGCAGCTGATGCCTGCTGTGCACCTGCAAGTGCGTTTGATTCTATACCGAACTCTCTCTGAGCACGTCTTCCTTCTATTCCTTGTCCTGCCTGAGCTACAGCCATATCTCTCTGATACTGCTGCTGTCCTGCCTGTGCCGCAAGCTGTAGATCAGCCGCTGCTCCTGACTGTGCAACCTTTCCGATTCCACCTATAACGCCTGCCGCACCTGCACCCTGAAGTGCTGATATTGCAGACACGTCTCTTTGTGCCTGTGACTGCTGTGCTAGTTCGGATCCAAGTGTAGGCACCTGCACCTGCTTCATTACGTTTTGCTCCTTCACTGCACGCATCGCAGCCTCTGCCTTAACAGCTGCATCGTCTGCTGCTTTTTTTTCTTTACCTGCTTTTATAGCCTGTGCCGCACTGAGTCCTACTCCGCCTAAGGCTACTATTGTTGATGTTACTGCTGCCATATTATAATACCTTTATCATTTCGTTGCAGTTGGTGCTTCCCATTTGAAATCCACACTCGCTGTATCTGTCTATTAAGCTCTTGCTCTTAAGAGAGGTATATATATACCTGTAAGAACCCTTCTCCTTTATCATCTCTGTCAGGACGTTTATAAGGAGCCTTATAGCCTCCTGTCTGTCGTCCTCTCTGTAGTGAAAGTTTGACACTATAAACTCAAGCCATGCGGCTGATGAGTTTGTGAAGTATACAAATCCTGCACAAATTTCTTTACCATCCTTGTGAATCATAACACCTCCAAGTCCATTCTCTGGTAGCATGTCCTTGGGCGGAGCCGTCCATCTCCAGTCCTTCCACCACGAAGATAACGTCTCGTAATCATCGCCTGTCAAGAACCTAACTTCCATTTAACAAATTTAAGGAAAACTTTTGAATATAGAACTTCCGATTGAAAACATTTCAACCTGTGTTGTGTCCTCGTTCTCAAGCTTTACAGACATAAAGAAACCTCTGCTTCCGTATGACTCTACCTGACTGTTCTTAACTCCTACCAAAAAATCACTTATTAATGGTATAGTTCCTGGATTTGCATCGATGGTTAGAGTTGTAGCTGTCATAGCTGTGACCACGCCTATGCTAGTTAATGTTCCGTCAGCTATAACTGGGTCTGCAGCTGGATCTACGATACCCATTTTGTAAATGCTGTCTCCTATGCTTATGGGGTTATTTATGTTAAATGCAAATGTTACAACCACCGCATCTGGATCTGTACTATTTACAGAGGTGGCATTTCCTATACCCTGTGTAGATACAGCCTTTAGGTCTATAGTATTGTCAACCCTCCTTATATAAGCAAACCACTCGTCCTCCTTCTGGTTGAAATAGCTTGCCGCCATCTCTGCCGTGTTTATGTCCGTATCTATTATAGCCTTCCATGGCTTGTTTGAGTCCTGCGACAGCGTCTTAAACATTTTTTGCTGCATAGGATCATCATTAAACACCGTCGTGATGGTTGACTTATGTTGAGCACCGTAGAAGTTATTTCTAGGGACCGTTGAGTCATTATGCTTGTAAAGATCTCCACCTGAGAATGAATAGAAGCTACTATTTAGACCGATCATCCAGTCTGGTGAATATGACCAGAAGGATGTCCATCCCTTTGAAAATATAGAGTATGTTATAGTTGCCATAGTACAAATTTAACAATTTTAAAGTAAACAACTGTCCACCGACTTCATCTCCGTGTAATACCTGTATGAACACCTGTGTGGGTTTATTTCAAGATCCTCATTGTATGGCAGCCTGTCTGCATACTGAGCCTTGTAGAACATACCCTGCTTGTTGTTAGGAACACCTGCGTTGTGAAAGAAGTATGTCTCATCCCACCTCTCTACAGGACATGTCGCCCAGCAGAAATCAAACTCCTTAGGGACAACTACCTTGTTACCAAACAACCATCCGTTCCATAGCTCGGCCCACATGCTAGATGTCCAGGACTGTATTCCGTAAGGATCGTTGTCTTTCTTGACATGCTGCATGGTTATAAGCTTGTCATACAGCCTTATACTGTCACTCTCTACCTTCGTCCAGTATTCAGAGCTTAGGTTCTTCATAAGCTTCTGTGCACCTCCGCTGTTCTTTTGATTCTTTTTAACTACATCCTTTGATATTCCAACTATATCACACATAGCATCCAGAACCTCCTCACCCTTGCTCACTATATAGTCGTGTCCTATATAGCTAGTAGTGTCAGAGAAGTACCAGTTATCGTCATTCAAATATGGACTGAAATCAAGATGCCTTGTGAAAATGAAGTCCGAGTCGTGAAAGAAGAATGCGTCATCGCTTGGATTCTCATCAAAATGCTTCTTAAGTATATGTGCCTGTATCGCTGGTATGTATTTAACAGCCCCAAGCGTGTCCTCATAAAAGTAAAAGTTAGCGGCATCATTATACCTTGAAACAAGATTACCCCATGACTCAGGTATCTCATCCTGAAAGCCACACACGACATCTATATCTTTATATCCCAGTGATATGAAGTTGTTTAGGTACACCTCAACCTGCCATGAATAGTAATCCGTGGCTGGCTGTGCAGATATAAATCTGAGATTGTATTTTACTGACACTCGTAGCAGGAGTTATATACAAACAACACCTCAAGCTCTGGTCCTCCAGCTGTAGATAAAACATGTATCTTGTAGCAGTTTCCGTCAGAGGCCTTTACAGGCGTTCCTCCTGCAAGAACCTTTGGTCCCAAGAAGAATAGCTTCCCTGCAAGAATGCCATCATTGCAGGTCTTGTATGTGTAGTAAGTCTTAGCAACCGTTGTTGTTGTGGTGGTGGTTGTTATGCCTGAACATCTACCTATCTCTAGTACCTGTCCAGTGTTTGAGACCTGTATAGCAAAATCAGCACCCCCATTATCCATATAGTACCACTTAAATACCCCATCGAACAAAGTCGTCCCTAAGGCGTCCGTGTAGACAAAGTCGTTAACTGCAGGAACCGTGCCACTACCGTTGTGGTAGAATGTTGAAAGAGAGGGGGTAAGTGAACATGCAGCAAAATCTGTTGTCTGGGCAGTTCCATCCATACTGAAGGAAGTAATGACTGGTGCTGTTGTAGTTGTTGTAGTTGTTGTGGTTGTAGTTGTACCAGTACAAGTCGTGCAGTCTGCATATATTACTACGGGGTTTTGCATTAAATAATATGGGTATGATCCTGATGATGTTCCTGTTATCTCCCAACAGTTTCCGTCTGTAGTCTTGACAACATTTCCAACCACTATAGCTACAGATGTTGCATCTAAAAGAGTAACTACGGTTGTGGGTTCAGCACAAAGTTTAGCTGTATAATAATTACCTACAGCTGGTATTGTAGTTGTAGTAGTAGTGGTAGTTGTCGTAGTTGTACCAGGGCATGCATAAACGTCTGAAACATATCCATTGTCATCTACCCTGATAACCTGCTGAGAGTTATCCACGTAATACCACTTGTCTCCACCAGTGTATGGTATAAAACCATTTCTATCACTGTAATCAAACACTCTATCTCTAAGCGTTGGAACAGGATTGGGTCCATCGAAATACATCTTGGTAAGTGAAGGTGTAACACTGCAAGCGTTAGATGATTCGGTTGTAAAGTTAGTTGTATCCATCAAAAATGGTTTTCTGTCTGATGAGGATATTACATCTACATTTATAGTCTTATTAGCACTTGTTCCAAAGCAATTAGTTGCGTTGATTGTGAAAGAGAATGATAACTCTTTCACAGACCTTCCAGATATAACTCCATTATCAAAAGAAAGAGCTGTTGGAAATATTGAACTTAAACAAGGCTTGCCTGAAGAAATAGTTCCATCGCCACGAATTATGGTAGGGGCAGAGGTTGCACACACCGTTATTGCTTGAAATGCAGATACGGTTATTGTCTGACTATTTGAGTCGCAGTCTGTGTATGTAAATAATGTTGACGAACCACCTCCAGTTAGTAGGTACTCTAAACATGTAGTTACCACTGTAAAAGATGTCGGATTTCCATATACGCTTATAGGTATATTAACATCTTCCAATGAGTTTATAACTATATCCTCCTGATATATAAAAGGTACAGCGAACTCAGGGCAATCACATGGATCTATTGATGTGACATTTCCTGATGCATCTACACCTACATATGACTTTCCTGTAGAACTAGGTACCGTGCACGTCACGGTGTCTATCATGTGAAATGCGGATGATCCGTCATAAAGAGAGGAGCCGTCTGAAGCGGTGTATATCCTGTCATTAAGAGTCGGAAGTAGGCCTGTGCCATTATGGTAGTACTGTGTGGTTGGACACTGAGTACATACATTTGCAGTAGTACCGTTAGTTGTATCTATAAAGAACGACTTTAGACTAGGCATGACTCTATTTATTATCCATACAGAGCTTGCAAGTGGAGAATCCACAACAACCTGAGCGTCATTTAATGATGAAAATTTGTCAAACAAAAGAGATCCTGTGCCATTATTAACAGTCCCATCATATGGAGACTGAAGCTTTATGTCAGATGCACTTACACCTGCAGCTATCAGTGCATTGTAGTTGGCTGTTGAATTTAGCCCCACGTATCCGCTGTCTATAACATCCGTGTTGTTCCATCTAATTCTAAATCTTACAGGTAGGTCTACAGCCTGATAGTTAACACCAGCCAGTCCTATATCTGTACCTAAGTCTAAGGCTATAGATCTTGACGATACTATGCCTTTAAATGATACCGTTCCCGTTCCTATCGAATCCTCATAATCCCACATAAGGTATAGGTACTCATAATCATTGGGATTCTGAAACACAAAGTCTCCCTGATAGTCCGTCCCGTTGAAGTGTACATTGATAGCCGTACCCGATGATTTTATTGTAGCCCTATCAGACTCTGAGTACTCCTGATCTGTAACCAGGTAATATATCTTGTTATTTAGACTTGGTGAAAAATCAAAGTACTGGGTGGATGGGTCTCCAGCCTTTACAGTAACCGTAGATCCGTGGTATGGAATAAAATCAACACCTCCGATACCTGTCCTTTGATCAAAAAGAGCTATGCCTGTAGGGCCAAGTAATACATTTTCAAACGTAAACTCACTACTCCCTGTGTATTGATAAGACTGACTTAGTTTCATTTTCTATTTTCTGGTTTATTTACCACCACAACATCTACAGATATTGGCTTACCTACAGACTGGGTGAGTGTAAATATCTGAGTCTGACTTGTGCAGTAGGTCACAACAAAGTTAATAGTTCTTGTGGAACCTGTGAAATTATTTGCAATATTCGCATAAATATTTTGAGCACCATACCCAGTCGTGGTAGATGGACTAACCCACGATGTTCCAAATCCTGTGTCTACAATTGCCATTGACCATGAAAGTGATGTCTCTATGTTAAACATAAACAAATTAAAACCTCCAGTGTTGCTAGCAAGTATTCTTGCCGATGGTCTGAGTGTCAATATGCATGGTCTTGACCTCCTACTGTTTTGCGTTGCCAAGGTATATCTGCTTGAGTAAGGATCAAACCCTCCAAGCTTCTGTTTGTTTGGACTGTCTTTAAGTTCATCTCTAAAGTAATCAGTCATACCCAAAGAAGATATCTCGTTCACAGAACCCCTTTCTATACCAATCACGGCACCCCTCCTTGAATCCGTGAAGTACATGTCACCTGCATTTGTAGAAAAGCTCTCTGGATTATTACTTATACCATACTCCACAGGGAACGGTATCTCGTTACCCAAAACCTGAGGTATCGAGGCAACCTGACCACCTCCAACCGCATCAAACAATACATTCTTTTCGTAAAGAACCTTATTTATCTTGTCCTGATGAAGTACAAATACATCAGTATCTCTTGCGTATAATTTTTCAATCTGACCGAACTCTCTATCTAAATCTTTAAAGTTTGCTAGTGAAAGATTAAACTCATTAAGTCTGTTTATAGATGTATCTCCCCTAAACACACCGCTGTATGTCAGAGATGCCTCCTTACGCTCGTTCTCGTAGTCCTCTATAATACTGGTAACCCTAGGACTGAACTTCATTTCTGAGGCATTGAAGTCGTCCCTTATCCTGTTTGACTCAACACCATTCCCAAAGGAAAATGCGTTGAACTGACTATTCTTTGCCGTGTCTTGATTTATCTCTATGTATGCACCCTGGTTTGTGGCTGTCTGGTCCTGCTCCCAGGACTGCTTATAAATTATACCTGGCTCTGCTGGAGCAACTGCAGGAAAATCAAGGTCTACAACAACACAGTACTGATTAAGAGTAGCTAGTACTATGTAATATGGATTTCCTGTGTTAGGATTTATAGCAGGGACACTAAAAGTGCCTGAGACGTATACCTGTTGACCTATAGAAAAGTTATGAGGCTTGTCTGTCGACAGGGGTGCCGCAGGATTTAAAGGACCTAGGATTGTTTTATTTGCAATACCTGGAATAGCGATTGCTAGATTTGGGAATACCGTGTTTAAATCTGTAAAATCAGCATAGTCCCATCCAACATGATGAAAGCCACCCTCTATATCGTAAGAGTCGGTAACCTCATGATAAATTTCTACATCCTCCTCCTTTGGATCTGTCTCGCATACCAATGGATTTGGAGACTGTTCAATAGAGAATGAAACCTGAATAGATCCAATATTGGAAAAAGTATTGCTTATTTGTGCGTCTGTTCCAATACCATAATTTCTTATAAGCATCCTCATTGGAAATTCTAGCCTTGTATTTGAAGGACCTATATTTGAAAGATAATTTACATTTACACCTTGCATTACTTCAGAATTATATCCTGGCTGATATTTAGCCCTTCTAAAGCACACGGATTCAGCATCATTTACTCCTGTATATGATGGATGCTCAAAGTCTAGGTATGCGTTAGACTCAAGAAACCACTCCTCAAGATTATCATAAAGACCATCAGATATAAACTCCTGAATATTACTCTCACCTGTACTTAATACACTAATACCTATTATTATTCTTGCTAATGGTTGAATCTTTAATTCTGTATTATGATCTTCATTTGATGTGCCTCTTACAACAACCTGACCTTGATATTGAATACTTGCGTTTGGATCTTGACCTTCAAATGATTGAGGAGCCGTGCCATTCGTAGGTATAGCTCCACGATAATAACCTCCATCTGGCTGAAAATAATTTCTACTTATATCAGCTCTGTTAGATCTAAACATAATCTTCCACTTGTCACCTATGGTGTAGGATGAATTCTGATTAAAGTTTATCGTGCACATCTGACCTGCTTGTGGTGATCCAACAGAGATAGCATTATAATAAAGAGGTATATCTCCATCTATGCTTTGTGTTTCCGCTTCCCAATCGCTTAAACCATTTACATTTCTAGTGTACTTAAATGTTGTTGGGTTTACACCATCTATTTCTACAGTAACCCTTATATCTTTGCCAAATTGAGTCCAGTTGTTAGGGCCAGTAAACTCAGTTACCGTTAAAGAGTTTAAATCGTTCTGACCATAGTATGGATGTGTGGTGTCCATGTAATCTATAGTACCATGTTCCATTGGTCTTTGATTATAGCCAGGATATGGAATAATACTCGAATTCGTAGTAGATTGGGATGCGTCTTGATTTGTAAAAGATTGAAGTTGAGAGTTTGATAGCTCCTCAATATTATCTACCTTTATCTTAAAGTAAAGACCTGCCTCTGCTCCGCTTATATCCTCAAAATTATCAGGCTTAGATTCAAACTCAAGTATCTTATACTTCTTGTTTGAGAATGTAGGACCAGCAGCTGTAGACTTAAATATAACGTACTGACCTACAGAAAACTTATCTTTGTCGAACTCATTTATTCTGAAATATCTGTAAACATCTTTTTCATATAGCCATAAGGGAAATATGTTGTAGTACTCCTTCTTTGCCTGCTTAACCACAAGCCTGTAGTTTGTGGACCAGCTAGGTGGAGTGTTTTGAATCTGCACCTTTAAACTGTTAGACTTGTCGGACTCTGTTGACGGTATGTATGTAGAGTTATTGTCGCTTATTAGGGCTGTGGTCATACGCCCATAGTCATCACCGTAGATTATGCCTACCTCGTAATCCCTGTCCGTCCTGAACGTGCTTAAGGGAGTTCCTGCTGGTATAGAGGCATTCCTGCTGGTGTATGTTACAGTAAAATCAACGGGATCGACATCTCTAAACTGTGTGTAGTTACCGTATATCAATCTGTTACCTATGACTTCCTGGGCCTGAGCTAGAAGTGGTACATTGTCAAAAAGCCTGGTTACCTGGTCTGAAGGTAGTGGTGCATATATCTTGTTGTTGCTAAATGTGTAGCTAGATGTATTTATATTACCATTGATAATTAGATCCTCCTTTACGATGGACTTTACAATCTTAACATTAAGACTTCTTGGGTCGTAAGCCAGTATCTGTACCTCTGTAACAAATTCATTTCCAAGCTCAAATACAATCCTACACTCGTTGTATGTGTTGAGCATAGCGTTGTTGTCACCTGTAAATGGATCGATCTGATAGTTTGATGGCTTGAATGCAACACCTGAATATGGCGACATTGAGCTGTACTCATTGTCTACATACTTATACCTGTAAGCAAAGTACAAAAACTTATCCTCCATGCTGTTTGAAAGAACATCAGAAGATGTTGATGGGTATATCGCTGGTGCCTTTAATGGTGGCCTTAGTATCACGTCTATATCGATATCTATCCTAGGGTCATTTACAGAGTATTGCTTTGCCCTTGCAATGTTTATCTTTCTTGGTGGATTTAGGTTGTCCGTCCAGAACAAAAGTGCTCCAGACTCTGGCTTGTGTCCTGGTATATAATTAACACCAGTTATTAGGTACTCTTGATTTAAGTTTAACTGACTAGGGTTGCCTCCACTCTTTGTGGATATAAGCACCTGTGCCGTTGTATTATCTATCTGGTTGTACTCGAATATAGCGTCATATTCATCAGATGAAACAAACCAGTATATAAGGTTCAAGGGCTCGTATGCTATCGCACCTATAGTTCTGGCGTTTGTCGTGTTTATTGCTGGTACATATCCAGATAAAACTGAAGATATATCTCCCACGATTCCGTTACCTAACGAGTTAGACACAGACCCAATGTTGGATCCCTCAGACGTGTCTATGGTTATGTTTAAAGCATCCGCATACTGACCTCCAGACAGAAGTCTTTGATCAAGATCCTTGTTCATCTTCCCTCCCAGGAATGTCTTCTTTAGTTCCATACTTACTTAATCCATTTATCTCTACCTCTAAGGCTCATCAATAGCCTGGATGGATGTAGATTACTTAGTCTAATCTTTGCATTTCTAAGAGTGGCCGTCTTATCCTTTCTGGCTCTGTTTACGATGTACTCCTGAACACCTGTCTTATTGTTTAGAAGAGCGAACTTTATGTAGTTGTACAGATATTCCTCAGCCATCTTGTTGATGGTAATCTTGCTGTCGTCTCCGTTCTCCATGCCGTCAGACACGTACTCAAGAACTATATGCTTGTTCTCTATACCTGAAGAGAAATCTATCACACCAGACGCCTTGTTTATTGAGAACCTTGGGTTGTTGTTTGCCTCTGCAGTGTCTAGTCCGTATCTTCCACCCATCCTGTAACCAAAGTACCAGTCACCTTCGTAGTTATATCCATGACATCCGTGATATATACCGCCTCCCATGTATAAAGTCTTCTCTTGTCTTAGTATGTCTACCCTTGAATCTCCAGTAACAATCTCTCCTGATGAATCAAAAAGTATCTCCAGGTTATTATCTTGAAGGTATCCAGTCGCAGATATAGGCTGCCTGTTTTCTGTCAGTGGGAATAATACGTTTCCGCTAAGCACTGATATACGTACATAGTTTACGTAGTCAGGGGGCATGACCATCTTGAGCTGATCTCCCATCTCCTGCTCTATCACCTTTATATTTCTAAGTGCGTCATAGTTAAGCTCCTGTATAGCTCTCTTTGCATGAAATAGAATTGCATATCTATCTACATTGTTCACAAGCTTATCGTTGCCCACATACATAAGCATAAAGTTGTTAACGATGTCAGCCAGAGATACGTACTGGTATTCTCCGTGGTTGAGGTCTGTAGGTATGACACCTCCATTTGTGTAGTATTGGTAGTTAGTTATATATGCCATATCTATTGTTTTTGTTGTGCGTCCTGAAGTTCTTCAGACTTAGCAGCCTGAACGACCTCTGCCTCTCTGATTGAAACACCAGCGTACTGTAGTATCTTTAAGACGAGGTTTACAAAGTCACTCTTAGGAAGCTCAAAGTCTTGGTAGTCTGCAGCAGATTCATTAAAAAGTGGATCTGCGTCTGATGCACTTGTCGCTATGTATGTCCACTTTGGATCCACTGGATATCTTATGTATCCCATGTTTACGTTTGATGTTATCGTCGTTGGGTAAACTATAAATCCTGTCTCGTCAAGTGTGTATACTGGGTATGCCACAGTGGGTGCCGTCAGGTTTGAAGACGTAAGCTTCAGGACTTTATTGTGACTAACCTTCTCAACCTCGACAGAGGTGTTGTATATAAGCTTGTCCACAAAGTAGTAGTCTGTAGGTGGTGTAAACTTTGAGGCTGCGTATGTCAGTGCAGCAACCTTATAGAATGTGTCTATAACGTCCGCTATTTTTTTTGGTATGTCTGAGTATCCTTCGCCATGAAGTCTTGCGTTCTGCTTGACTATTGACGTACTGTATGAGTATATGTACTGCTCAAACACCTCAAGCTGTGCCTGCTTTGCAAACAGGTTGAACTCAAACGGGGTTATGTATCCCCTGTTCTCCTTGCTGATTATAGACAGTACAGTATTTCTTACTTGATTGATCATCTATCTAGTTTTAACAAAGATAAATAAAAAAAGGCACTTCGATTAAAAAGTGCCTCCTTTAGAATTGTTACCTCTCTATTAAGAGAATACAGTCATTGCATAGTCTGTTACAACTACTCCAGCTGGAACAGTAACAGCCTCTATAGCATTAGTCCAGCTTGTTTCAGCAGCTGACTTAAGTGCCGCATTGATATTGTCAATGAAAGCCTGATTTGCTCCTGTACAAGTTAACTTGATGTGATGAGTAACAGTGCTTCCAAGATACAAACGAACTTCAGTAGCTCCTGTTAATTCTGCCATCATTCCAACACCTACTGGTGCCTGTAGTACGCCATCGTTAGACGTAGATATTGATAAATACTTTGCCATTGTTTAAAAATTTAATGGGTTAATAATACCACAAATATACTAATTCTCAGATATCTTTTCATCCAGGAACTTGAACAACTCAAGTCCATCATTAGACTGAAGGTAGGATGATAATGTATACAACGGATCCTCTCCGAATGGTATAGTCATCAACTTCTTCTTGTTCTCCTTAAGATTATAAAATATCTCCTTCTTGTTGTTTCTGAATGACAGATAGCCATCAGATAAAGCTCTTGACGCTATGTTATTTACACGTAGAGACGGATCGTTAACAGCCTCCATGAAGTCCTGAGGATATCTCTTTGCGTAAAGCATTATATCTCTCTTGACCTCAGCCACAGTCATAGAGGAAACCTTTCCTCCTATAAGTACGTTAGCCACGGCCTCCATTGTCGTCCAATCTAAATCTCTAGCCGCAACCTGAGCATCAAGCTCATTGTACATGAAGTCAACATGATCCTGAGCATCTTTCTCTTCATCGAACTCATAAAACTCTGCCCCGTTATTAGGGTGGTAGTGTAAGAACTCCTGAAGCACTGGATTTGTCTTTGGTACTCTTAGTATTCCATCCTCAAAAACTATTGGCTCTAATATAACATTACTGTCCTGCTCATCCTGAAATGGTGAGTTTGCATTACGTGCGTATCGAAGAGGTCTATTCATGTTGTTCTCTTCGTCGTAGTAAAGCAGTCTGTTTCTTGGTGTGTCTCTTGACGCTATGAAGTAGGCAAGAGGTTCTTTGTTTCCCTTTAATAAATATACTCTGTCCTTAGGTTCGAGTATTGATTTTTTCTTTTTCATTTTATTTTAATTTAATTTTTACAATAAAAACCAGGGGCCGAAACCCCTGGTATATAAATAGTCCTGTATTATCCTTTGAACAATACGAAGTTATTAGCTCCCATAACACAAAGTGCTCTTTCTGACAAGAAGTTAACCTGCATCTTATCGATGTCGCTACTCATAGCTCCACCTGCAGAACCTGTCATCCAAGTTTTGTATCGACGATCCTCAGCCTCAGAAGCTCGGTAACGTACATGTAAGAATGGACGTTTAGCGTTCTTACCAAGAACTTGATCGTACACTGATGTAGTACCAGCTGGTACAAGAACACCGTTTACAGCACCTCCTGTCAAACCTCCACGAAGCGTAGCATCGTTTAAGTATTTCCAGTCAGTCTTGTAAAACTCATAACCTCTCTTGAATCCAGAGAATCCAAGGTTGAGTGCCATCTCCTCAGAATTGTCAAACAATCCGTAAGATGTACCACCTGCTCCGTAAGAGTTTTGAGCTGCTAACATGTCGTCAATATCGAAAGAGAACTGACGGTTTAAGAACAATACGTTCTCAGCGATAGCACCCTGCTTGTCAAGACGTTGTACGATTGTATCAAAGTCTGCCAATGCAGCTGGGTTACCACCTGACCATACGTTACCTCTATTCTCGATAGTGTCAAACATACCCTCAGTACCTGCGTTTCCAGCATCTACTCCAGCACCACCTACATTTGTAGATAAGAAAACTTCAGCTCCAGATGTACCTTCTGCAGGAACACCTTCAACCATAGCCATCTCTAAGTAATCGTCAAATCGTAGACGAGTCTCATGCTCTGACTTCAAGTACCATAAGTATCCTGTAGCACCGTTTTCAGTTGTAACCTCAACCCATCCAACTTGAGCCATATCAGATCCAGACACCTCGTAGTTGTCCTTGATGATGATTGGCTTGCAAGAGAAGATTGAATCTTCAGCCTCTAACGATCCGTCCATACCTGCAGAACCTTTCTTAAACTCAGATCCATAAACAAATGCAGTAACAGTAGTTGTTGCACCTGTAAAAGGACTTGCAGCGAAATCTGTGTAGTATGCTACAGTGAAAGAGTTAGCAGTAACAGCAACAATAACACCCTTTGCAGACTCAGCTGCAGCTTGATCGGATGATAAAAATACTGTTTGATTAACTCTAAATACCATTCCTGTTGCAGGAGCACCCGCCATAGTAAACACTTGCTGTCCTGCACCAGTCGCACCAAATGCAGCGAAAGTCATCGCTTGGTATTTTGTATGCAAACGTCCTTGCTCTGCCCACTTAATTAAGTCAGAGTTAGTAGGAAGTTCTGCACCGACCATTCTCAAGAATGATGAGATTGATCTGTTTCCATATCGCTCAAATTCAGCTTCGTAAGTATCTGGAAGATACTGTGTCAAGAAGTCGAAATTGGTGATGTAATTTGTAGGCAATGTTGCCTTAACCGAACTAGGTGTAATTGCTACACCTGGAGTGGTTTGTAATGATCCAGCCATTTTTTCTAATTTTTAGTTTTTGCGTTTTTTAATAATTAATCTATTGCCTCGACTTGCATCTATAGACCTGACCTGTACGCCCTCCTTAGGGGTAACCTTTGTGGACTGACGAGTCATGTCAATGTTTTTAGACTCTTTAGCCACATCGCCTACCGCATCTGCCATACCTTTATCGTAAAAGTACTTGGCAAACTTCTCAGGGTTTGAAGCCACGGCTATAGAACGATGGAATCCCTCATAGTCCTCAATCGATCCGTCCTCACCTGTAAACTTACTTACGAAGTTATTAAGGTCAGACTGCTCGTTGAGTAAGGTCTTGCTATCAGCTGGCTTGTAAACAACCTTTTTATCCTCCGATATGTTGAACCCGAAACCTTCGAAGTTCTCAGAGAATAATTTACTTGTATTACTTGTAAATTTTTTAGCCCTCTTAGCAAGCTCCTGATCGTTTTGCAATCGCTGCTCTTTTGTTTTCTTGTAGCTATTAAACTCCTCCTTCTCTTCGTCTGGAACAAAGGAATCCCTTGACTCAAGTGGAACCTTGTACTGTTCTTTTAAAGAGTTGAAGTAATCTCTAGCTTTAACAAGCTCTTTCTTCTTCGCCACCTTCTTGGACTTGACATCTCTCTCTTCATCGAGATCCTCATCATAAGAAAACTTGTCCTCTATCTCAAAGCTTACATCCTCAGGATCTAATCCCTTGTTCTGCTCTAAGTAGTAGTCAAGTAGTAGCTGGTCGTCATTAACATTGTCATAATCCTTATTGATCTTAACAAAGTCTCCGATACCTCGACCTGTTTCTTTCTTGTACTTCAGGAATGCCGATACATCCTCTGGTAGCTCCTCGTTAGCATTACGCTGCTCGAAAAGATCATCCAAAGAATTTATCTCCCTGTCATACCTCTTACCAATATATGAAAGAACGTCATCGTCATTTAAGGACGACTCTTGTGCTTCGCCTTGCGGCTGTATATTTTCTTGCTCTTGTGAGGCGGAGGAACCCTCAGGGCTTCCTTCCACTCCCTTACCGTTAGCTTCGTTGTTTTCATTCTCTGCCTTTTCTAAAAGATCTCTCTCGATCTCCTGAGCTGACTTCTCTTCAAAGTCAACAGCCCTTACCTTATATTCTTCTGCCATTTTATTATATTTTATTTATCCACAAAGTTAAGTAATATTTTTGTATCCTATTTAGGGCCAAATGATTCTAATCCAAAACCATCCAGAGTGTCTTCCGTGCTCTCAAAGTTCTGAGGTGGCAGGTTGTTCTTTCTTTGGTTTATAAGCTTAGACTGCTCACTATTTTGCTGACTAATTCTTTCAGACTTAGCGGACTCTCTCTTGTCCTCCCTTGTCATCAATGACTCGGCCTCTATACCCTTAAGCTGCATGTTGTACTGGAACTCTAGGTCCATTAAGTACTTCTTAGCCTCAACCTCGGCATTCATCTTTTGAATATCAAACTGTGCCTCTGCCTCCTTCACCTGTGTCTTTGCCTGTGCTTCAAGCTGTATAAGCTGTGCCTTCTGCTGTGCAGCCGACTGCTGAGTCTGAAGGTCTGACTGTAGCTTCATCTGCTGCTGCTGTTGAGCCTGCTTCTGCATCTGTTCCATACGCCTACGCCTCTTGACCTTAAGCATCTCATTGGCCAGCTTTATATTGCTCATACCTCTGATGTCTATAGCATCCTCAAGATCTATAGTCTTCTGCTGAAGTGCTACATTTATATTTGCCTCAAGCATCTGCTTCTCCTCCTCATCAGGGGCGACCTCTATAAATATTCCAAAGTCATAAAGGTACAGGTCTCTTATCTCGTCAAGTATAGCGACGTTATATTTTCCTATCTGCATAGCGAACTCTTCCCTGAAGTCTGCATATTCAAGGATGTCTCCAACCCTCAATGATATGCATTCAGCAAGTCTTCTTGTTGCATATAAGCCTGCGTTTAATATGTGTCTTGTAGCAGTATTAGAGCTCAATGCCGCTAGTTTCTGTACACCTACAAGTGCATCAGGGTTAGGACTTGATCCATCCCTTGCAGAGTTTATACCCGTCACATCCCTGATCATGTTCAGGTAGTGGTTATAGTTTCCAATAAGTGCAGCCATCTTAGACTGTCCACTGTTTGAATTAAGTTCCTGTATTGGTATACGTGCGTTGTTAAACTCTCCCTCCTGTGTATAGCTCCTACCGATAACACTACCAGTCTGGAAGTATAGCTTCAGTGCGTCCTCAGGATTATATGCGGCACCCGTTCCGAGGTCTACCTCATTGATACCATCTGCATCTATAAATACACCGTCAGGTACAACCCTTGACATCACCTGCTGTAGCTTTAGGTGTGTCAGTTGAATCTGATCGGCAAATGGAATCATTCTCCTAACCAATGACTCTATATTACCCTTGTATAACCTTGGTGCGTGGGCCACATAGTTTGGCATGGCACTCTGAGAGGCTGACTTTGGTCTTACCATGTTTCTAGCCATCTCCCACTTTAGTAATATGTTAGAACCACCCACAAGTATTCCGTCATACCAAACCTCTCTTGGTGCCTCGATTATTTCAAAAGGAATACCATCTCCTGTCGGAGGATTGAATGTGTCTCCCTTTCTAATAACTCGCTCTCCACCGTTATCTAATATTTTTTTCTTCCAGACAAATCTTTTACTCGTCTTATAATTAAAGTACATCAGTGTAACTACCTCATTTAAGAATGCATCGTCCTGATAATTTCTGATTATAGGGAAGTAATTGTTATATGCAGAGCTAGAGTTCTTTATCTCTGTAAGCTGCTCATCAGTAAGGTCTGGGTTTATCTTTAATAGTTCTGTGTAGTGCACCTGCTTAACCTCACCGAAGTAGTAGCAGTCTGAGAAGTCCTCCTTCTCCGTGTAGCTGTGTATCCAGTTAGCTGGATCAACATACTCTACATTCACACCATCATTCACAAGGAACTCGTGCTTCATTACACCCACACCTATAGTTGTAACGTCGTAATCGAAGTTCTTCTTGACCTCGTCAAACTTGTTCATCTTAAGTATGGTGTCTATGGCAACCTCCTCAGCTATCTCTATCCCAGGCTTGTAGTTTATTTGCATGTATAAAGACAATTCCTGGTCATCAGCTGGTAGCTCATTTGGATCCATATTGAATGCATTGATACCAAACTCCTCCTTCGTCATCTCCAAGAAGTCCTTGGAAACCATGTCCTTCTCTATAGACTCCTGAAACTGATTCTTCTTCTCAGCAGACATCACGTCCTGAGCCTCGGCCTTAACCTTGTAAAGCCTGTCATTCATTCCGTTTACAACTATATCTACAAACTTAGGTATGATAGGAATAGGACTCCAGTCTAGGTTTAACATAGACATGTCACCATTTATAGCTAACTCATCCTTGTACTTCTGCATGGGCTGCTCACCTCTAGCATAAAGTCTTAATCTGTGGTACTCTCCCCATTGGTCATAAAACCTACAAGAACTTCCCTTTCTTTTAAACCACTCACCCTCTATAGCCTTTGCTACACTTAGTCCATACTTCTCTGAAGATTTTTCTTCGTCAGAGGCCATCTGGTTCGGGAAGGGTAATTGATTAATTATTACTGAAGGTTTATCCATTACTTTATTATTTCGCTTCTACTACCACGATTGTCATATCTTACAAATTTAATACTTATTTTTGATTCTTTTTTTTGCGCATTAGAAATATACTTCTTGTTTGCCATTATAGCAAGACCTGAGCTGATCGAGGCATCGTATTTTGTCCTGTTATTTATCTCAAACTTTGCCCAGTCCTCAAGCGTCCTTGTGAGGTACATACTTCCTATATCGCCAGCATCTCTATACGTTCCCTCGGAATCAAAACCTACGTACTGCTCTATGTAAGACTCAATAGCTGAGGCGTGAGCCTGTTTCACATCCTCACTGGTGTTAGGTATACCCCCAAGCTCTAACTCTGTCTTAGATAGCCTCTTCTTGTTTTTGTCGGGCCTGTTCATTGAAAACCCTCTGTATCCCCTGTTCTTAAAATGGTAAAGAAGCCTGGCCTTGTTGTTCTCCGCAAGTATAGGCATACCATAAAATATACATGCCATAAGTACATCCTCGAAGAATATCTCTGCCGTCTTTGGCCTGGCTATGTACTCAAGAAAGAACTCGTTAGACGGGGCATCCTCCATATGAAACTTAGTAAGTCCGTGCAATGCACCGTTAGATCCACTTCCTCCAACAACACCAGATATGTCGTATGGATCACATCCAAATGATCCCATGTGATCGTTACCAGGATACTTAACGCCTCCTCTGTTTATAACATTATTTCTATGTTCAAAACTAGGAACCCATGACACAACAAACCTGCCCTTCTTGTCAGGAGTCCATACAACCGTTGTGTCCTTCTCACCATTCTTCCAATGAAAGTATCCCCTGGTCAGAACCCTGTCCTTTATCAATGAGTCATTGTAATCTATCTGCTGGTATATCTTTGTCAGGTTAAATATAGACTGCCTAGATTCATCCCTGAATGCGTGAGATTCAGTTCTAGGAAACTGTCTGTAGTACTCGTTTAATGCATCTGGATCTGACTTAAGTGCCTCAACCTCATTATTCCAGTATGTTATAACACCGTCATCTATCATCTCGCCATCTACACCTATAACTGGCTTAGAAGGATCCTCAAACACAGGCCATCCATACTGATCAATGTATCCCTCGTAGTTCCACTCCATCGGTATAAACAATGAATACAACCCACTCCTTGTCTGTCCGTTTGCAGACCTTACGGATGGATCGCTATCCATATACAACCTCTTGAACTGCTCACCACCCTTTGAGAGTGCGTTGGATGTGGATCCCATCATGCACTTGCCTATGATCTTACTACCCAGCCTGAGACATGTCTTAGTTACACGCCAGTTGGTCTGAATATTATTTGGCTTCAACCACTTACCACTCTCGTCATGTACAAGAAGTAAAAGCTTCTCACCGTCATAGCTGTTGTCATCCGTGTTCTTCCAGTCAATCGTTGTGTCAAGTCCCTCAATCTCATCATCCTTCTCCTCGTCCATATTCTTACGGGTGATCTTACTCGCAGGAACCCTGAACGCCAGCTCTGTCTTTGGGTTGTCCATACCGTCCTGAATAGGCTTGAAAAAGAAGGGATAATTTCTTACAATAGGAACAACCTTGTCAGTAAACATCTTCTTGGCATCACTACCAGTCTTTGATAGGATACCTACACGTGAGTCCCTAGATATTGTTGCTATATTAGCACACTCCTCGGATCCCATGAATGAGAAACCAGAACGCCTGTTCTTAAGGTAGCACATACCAAAGCACCTCTTGTCAGCCTTGCAGGCCTCCCAGAATATATAGAATACCCTGTTTGACTCCCTGAAGTCAGGGTGTCCTACATCTATCTTGGTCCACTGAAGGTACATGTAATGAGATCCAGTCATGTACGTGGGTATACCGTTATTCATGAACCAGTACCCATCCTCTCTCCTGTCAAACTCTGTCTCTATAAAATCGACGTATTTTGACTTGAAAAGGTTATCCTTCCTGTTCCAATCAAATATTGTTCTTATTTTTGAAAGCTCTTTCGGATAGTCATAAGCAACCCATTTATCTTCCTTTACGTCTATCTTCTTTGGCGTTAAAGGTATAGCTATCTTGAGTCCATTTATGTCATAGACATCACCTATGGTTCCATCCTTAGATATAACCACCACGTCATACTTCTTGTCATACCCGTAAACCCATTTCTTTGCCCTGTTTCTTGAGATCAAGGCATTCTTGCTTATGTGATCCTTTGATATTTTGTATAGGTTATTTTCCACGAGCCCTGCCTTCTGCGAAACCATTCTTACCAGCGTCTATAATCTCGACCTGATCCTTGTCAGTCTCTAACTCCTCTATCTTGTGCAGCATAGCAAGTGCGTCGTCGAATGCTAGTTTCTTAGCGGATGCTGCATTCTTCATCTTATCTGCACTTATATCATCTTCTGCATGCGTAATGATAGGCTCCTTTAAGACCTTAATCAACTCATCTATGGCCAGCTTGGCCGCCTGTAATATTTCTACCTTTTTAGACATATATTCTTGTTGTACATCCTGTATAGTATCTCCTCTCCTATCCTAAACTCATACTCGCTATCTGGGGTGAATGATATAATGTCTCCATGATCCACGTAGTCTATATCATTGTTCTTAAAAACCAACTCACCCCACAACTGCTCTAAGTTGCCTAGCTGAGTGAACATATGATCCTCCGAGTCTATAGGTCTAACGAAACAAAAAGGAGACGGTGCATTCCATACCTCATCTCTTCTATATAAATAAACCTGACTGGGTTCCACTATGAATATATCATCCATGACATGGTGCCAGCTACTCTTCTGCTTCCCCTTCATGTCGTAATAGTACCTGAACACGTTGTGGTGCACGATAACTATGTCTCCCTTTTGTATTGGTCCACTGTAGTATGTAGGTCTTGATATAACCTCAGCAAATCTGTTTGATACGGTGTGATCTTCCTGGGATGTGCTTATCACAAACTCCTTCCCTCCATAATCCCGTATATTGTCATAACGCCTTCCGTCGACAGGTTTTATAACGAAGCAGTATGGAGATGTCATCAGAAGTCTATTTTAAACTCTATAGATACAGGCATGGTAGAGCTAAACTCCTTCCACTTAACAATCTCGTCATCCTTACGTATATATATACATATGGATGAATCATCCTGTATTATAGAGTCTATTGTGTAGCTCCTTCCAAGAACCTCCTGACCTACTACGTAGTGCATGCACTTCATGTAGTCAGGACCTACGGATATCTTTCTAACTATATTCACCTGTGTGTAGATTTATGTCTACATCTCCGTACTTCTCAGAAATTTCTTTCTGGTACGACGCCAGGTCATGTGCTCCCATCTCTAGGTTGGCTATGGACGTTATCTTTTGATTTTTTAATCTTTCGAAGGTGATCTCAATGTCAGCTATCTGAAACTTAAGGTCCCTGTAATTCTTATTGAGCTCGATTAATTTCTCAAGCTCATCCTCTTCAATTTTTTTCATTTAATTTAATTTACTACCAAGTAGCTATGGCAACCCTCTTCCATGTGTTTGTGGCTACACAAACATATAGATAGCTTGAATCATACGCAAGTGTACCAGCAGTTCCAACAGAAGTTGCAGTCGCTGGAACGCTAGACGTTATCATATAATCCCTTAATGCCCCTACAGTAAAATTCTTTGTAGCATTAGAAGCGTCTGAATCGGATCCAAGCAAGAGATCATTCTCTGTCGGTGTAGCTGTTGAATATGAATCTATCTTTGCCATGTCTTGTTATTTATACAAATATAGCTAAATTATTCTTAGCTGTTCTCCAATTGTTGAATCATTTGAAAATGTATCTTAGCGACCCTGTCTCTACCAGACTCACTCATAAGTATCTCGTGACACTCTCTGTAGTTTGTCATAAAAAAATTCTCAGATAGTATAGCAGGCATAGATGTATCCGTAAGAACGGTAAACCTTTCTTCTTTATCAGGATCTCCATCTCCCATTGATGGCCTCATTTTTCTTTCAGGAAACTCAGCCTTAGCTTTCTCATAAAGAACTGTGGCTATAGGGTCTGACTTAGTCTCACCTGGAGATGTAAACACCTCCCACCCGTTTGCAGATTCATCAGTGAAACCATTGGCATGTATGCTAACATATATACATGGCCTATCAGAAGACCTTGCTATCTTGTTAGCCATTTTAGGTCTTTCTTTTAGCGGAATATCCTCTTGAGTGTCTACTAGGTCTACACAGTCAATATTGTTTGCCTTGCACATTTTCATTAACCTACTAACAATAGCCCTGTTGAACTCTCCCTCATACAAAACTTCACCATCTGGCCATACTGGAGATCTCTTACCCGATGTCTGATAAACACCATCAATAACACCACCATGCCCGTTGTCAAATATCCATAGGTATTTTGATTCGTAAGCGTGAGGCTTTATAGACATATCAAACTTCGTGTTGCAGTTGGGACATGTAATTATCTTTTCCATACTGTAATTATTAATGAGGCAGCAAGGTAAGCTGCAATTATTACAAGCACTACACCCATCTATCTTTCTTTAGCAGGTAGTGCTATCAAGCTGTCTTTTGATCTTAGGAACATTAGACCTACAGCAAGCCATCCTGCCATTCCTTCTGTTGTTTCCTTTTCAGTGTAAATCATTACGCCACAAAATATTAAAATTAAACATCCTAATATGGTTGTTACGTAGTTTGAGAACAATCTATTTTTCATATCTTTTTTTTTACAAATATAACTAATCTAAAGACTCCATAAACTATGGCTGCAAATATCAACCAGTTCATAACCTTCTTCCATAGCGGAGTCTTTTCGTAGTACTTAACAGGAATCTTTCTCTCTACAATCTTTTCTATTGTCACGGTGTCGCACTCACCCTTTATATATACCTCTCTGGTGACGGTGTCGTGAAATATCTTTACGGTCAACCTGTCCTTCTCTAGTATAAGCGTGTCCTTTGTTATCTCATGAAAGAAGTGTTCGTTGATAACTGTGTCATGAACAATACTTGGTATGGTTGCTGTTACTGTGTCTATCATCGTAACGGTATCTGTGGTGATTAGGTGCGGATATCTATCTATAAGCCTAGTGAACCTTCTTTGCGGAGTGCAAGAGATTACAAATAAAATTACTAATAGAAGGCAACTATTTCTTAATCGCATGAATGGCCTGGATAATTCTTAACTCCATCGCTCCCATCTCGGTCTTTAACTCTGCCAGAGAGGCATCGTTCTTTTCCCTGTTTCTCTCAACCTGTCCCTTAAGGTCATCTACTCTCTTATGCAATAAAATATTACCCTCCTTCTTGTGTGTCTTAATATCGTCCATTTCCGAAGTAAGGTTATCTAAAACTACCTGCTGAATCTCAACCTTTCCCTTCAAGCTGTACCACACGGTAAGGGCTCCTGTCACTGCCGAAAGCAGAGAAATTAAAGCATCAAAACCGATCTGAAATCCTGTCACTTGCATTTTTTTAATTTATACCTGTAAAGGTACGATTATTTTTTACTATCTCTCCACAGGAATTGGTTCACTCCACTCAGGGCTAGCCATAAGCGCTAAAGCTTGGTCGTGTGTCATTACTTGAATGATTGCTACGGTTCCGTCTGCAATAAAAGTTGGTTCCGTGTTCCACTTGATTACGAATTGCAATCCGTCTAAGGATTTGCGTATTGTGTTTTCGTCAGTTTCTCCGATTTGCGCAAAGTCAATTAATGGCAAGTCTGCTATGTTAATTGTTGCGTATGTTTCTGCTTGTTTTTTCATTTTTTTATTTGTTTTTATGTTGGCACATCTGTGCTAAAAGTTGTAAAGTTTGTCATCGTTCCGTTGTTGCTTCCTACATTGTCAGTAAGAGTCGGTGACGTATCA
>JGI24004J15324_10000024_pt1 | contig 52864 bp, 53 predicted proteins | sample LinPmetageLP32_FD_15324 | JGI IMG/M metagenome (IMG submission 15324)
TTTGCAAGTCTTATCGACCCACCATCAGTGCCACTATTAGCTGAATAAATTGTACCAGCAACGTGAAGTTTTTGACTCGGACTAGTTGTTCCTATACCAACGTTACCTGAAGGCAGTATCCTTGCGACTTCTGAACCTGCTTGTTTAAATACGTGGGAGTAACCAGACTCAGCATCAAAGTTGAAGTTACCCCCCATATCTATGGTTGAAGTAGCTGCAACTCCTATTCTTTTAATTCCTATACTGCCCTCTACCTCTAACTTTTCACTTGGATTCGTTGTTCCTATACCAACGTGGCCATTAGCTAATACTGATATGTTAGTAGATGCTGCTGTATCCGCTCTTCCAAACGAGGCTATACCCCCTTCTGCTACCATATAAGCAGAAGTATCATTATCCGATACGGCTAGTTTGGCTCTATTAGTTCTAGATTTTATCGTGAGACCAATTTCCGCGCCACCTTCTGAATTAAAGATCGCTGTTTTTGTCTGACCAGACACGCTATTACCAAGCTGCAACCCTACTGATGGAGATGTTGCCCCAATACCAACGTTATTATTTAATCTATGAATTGTTAATGAATCAGCCCCTAATTGAGAATTGTAAATACGGAACATGTCATTAGTTGCCCCATTAACATACTGATTCTCCAAGCTCCAAGTGGTATAAGTACCTACAAGATCAACTTTTGCTGACGTACTCCCAGAACTTTCTATATCTAACCCTGCAAATGTAGGAGAGTCGGAGGTATTCAAACTTAAATCGTCTAGAACCTCACTAGTCGAGAGAGATGAAAAGTTCGTTTGGTTGTTTACTCCTGTTGATCCTACAAAATACTCAGACATAGCTATAAATTATATAGATTGTTACACCTATTTATAGTTAAATACACAAAAAAACCCAACCCTTTCTAGGGTTGGGTGATTAAAAATAATTAAGTTTAATTAGTTTCTTCTATCCAATTGTAATTGATAGTCGCAGAAGTCACTAACGTTGTTGTAGATTGATCGCTGGCTATCTTTAAACCATTACCGTTTACGCTAACAGATAGACCGTAACTAGAAGCGTTAGATCCTGCAAATGTTTTTATAACAAAAGAGGATAACATGTCTGTGCTGTCAGAATCCCTACGAATAACACCTTGAATCTTCCACATAGCAACGTAAGTGCCATTATCTGAATCTTGAGCCGTATCAATTGATTGTACAACACCCTCAAAAGCTACTGTAGTTTTATCATTTAAGTCTATAGCATTCCCATCTGTTCCAGAAGCTGATATTCCATTATTGTCTGTTCCACGTAAAATTAAAGAACCTCCTTTAGTAACTACATTACTAATGCTAGTATTATCACTTCCAAGCTCAATCTTATTGAGGTGGCCTTGGTCTGAAACTGTAGCGATCGCAGATGTCGAAGATCCCAAGTCAACAGATCCTCCCCCTGTAAGGCCAGAAGAAACAGAAACTGTTACGGAATCATTAGAAAGTTTAGAGTTAGCTATAGAACCTGCCAACATGTCATTTTCAACAGCGCCAGCAGCAATTGTTGCGGTCAGAGTCTCAGTAGTGTCTGACCCATCAAATACGACAGAACCTCCCAAGTCTCCAGCTAAAGAAAGAGTTGTAGCAGCAGACCATTTAGAGGCTGTAGCCGCATTACCAACAATATCAGCTTCAATATCTAAACTATTAGTTTTCCAACGATTATTCGTAGAGTCGTAAGTGAACTCTGCAATTGTAGAAGCGGCTGTTCCAGAAATTATAATACCACCACCATCTGCAGCAGCATCATTCGCTGCTCCAGTTCCTAAAACCAAGTTTATGTCACCAATCTGGACATCTGTAGAAGAAATGGTAGTAGTCGTGCCTTCAACTTGCAAATCTCCTTGAATAACGACTGTACCAGCTGGGCCAGAACTATCTGGATCGATTGTAATTGTAGATGGTCCCGTAATATTACCTCCGTTAACTCGAAGATCTTCTACTTGTATGTCTTGGTTTGTAGTCGCTCCATTATCACAGACATTATCTAAAGTGAGGCTTTGGAAAGACCCTGAAACAGCTTGAAGAGCTGAAATCTCAGTATCGTTACTATTAATTCTACCATTTAAATTCCCAGTAGCAGTCCTCAGGGTTGTTAGCTCTGCATCATTCCCATCAATCCTAGTATCTATAGCTCCAGAAATAGCGTTAACCTCTGTCTCTGTATAATAACGATTATCTAAGTTAACAGAAGAGAAATCAGCCGTGGTAACGTGTCCAAGATCATCAAAAACAAACTCAACAGACTGAAGAACACTGCCGTCAGCATTATTAATATCGAAATCCGAAGCCTCCGTAATATCTGGGTGAGCATTAGCTGCCAGATAGCCAGACATCGCAATAAGAGCATCTTGAGACGCTCCGCGATCTGTAACCCCATCCGTAATGGAGTTTTGTATTGCTGATGACCTTACATCAGTATCGAAAGTTGATATATCTGTTAGGCTACCTGTCTGAAAATCGACCTGAGTCCCATTCAGCTCTCCTTTGTAAATAATATTTGTCGCCATATGTGTAACTAGTTATTGCTAATTACACAACAAAGACTAAATAAGAAAAAATTAATATTTTAACTGAGATAAATCAACTTTTCCTAACCAACGCACATTTGTTGCAGCTTTACCTGCGGCATGGAATTTCAAAGAGCCATTCGAAGGGCTAACTGAAAATTGCACATCCCCTACCCCTATTTCATCTTGTATTATATGAGTATGGGGAGTACCCAAAAGAGCAACAGAATTAGCACTATTACCCCTTTTTGCACCACCATTCACATGCATAATGACGGTATCTCCATTTTGCGCTCTACCTATAAAATGGCAGCTAAAAAAGTAAGAAGTATTGTCCTCTAAGACAAACCTAGCGTTAGTACCATCTAAAAACAATTCGGTTTCTGAAGCATCTGTAGAAGAACCCCTTAAGAGAAAGATTGCATTTTGTGCGTCTCCAGCTACAGAAAAATAACCATTAGATATTACAAACTGGTTTTGTTGGGCATTTAAATTTGCATTTTTGGCACCATCTCCAAAGATAACTTCAGAAACATTCTCTGTATTGAGAGTTTCTAAAACTAAATTTTTTAATTTTACTTCTAACGCCATTATGTGTTTGGTATTGCTCTAGTTTGTAATACGTATCCTGTACCTATATTATCTGAAAATTCTACAAAGAATCCAGTGGTACTTATATCTCTAACTGCAGTAAAATAAGTTCTCTCTACCCCATTTGGCAACTGAAGCTCGCATTGAACCATAGGTACAGAAGAAAATGCGGTACCAAATGCTATTCCTGTTTCTTCTATTCCAGAAGGTAAAACAAAATCAACCCTTTGACTAAAGCTCTGATCTAAAAATTTGTTATACTGGTCTAATGACAGATGATAATATTCATTGTTAGCACCACCTTGAATCGATAAAAGCCCATTATGGGAAATACCGTCCACAGCCACATCTAAGCCTGTCGAAGAAATTATCGACAAATCTACATTTGGAGTCTCTGTAACTGTTACATTAATACTCATGGAAGAGGAGTAGCTGTTCCATTAACAGTTGCTGTTCCATATAACAACCTATCAACACAACCATCGGCTTTGATTAAAAATATATCATAAGAACTATAAGCTGGCTCCATAGCTTGAGTGTCAGCACTATTTAGAGACATTTTCGCAACACCGTTTACAGCGTCAGTTTCTGCATAAGTAAATGTGGCTTGAACAGCTTGATCATAATCTCTATAAACAACTCCAGTCAAATACACTGCATCCGTTCTTAAATCATAGGCTGTATTAGTGTCATCCTTCAAAGTTAAAGGGATGTCAAGGCAAGCTCCTTGCTCAATAATAATATCATATTTTGTCCCAGCCATTGCCTTTAGTTACACTAATTATCTATTTTTTTAAGAATTTATCAGGATTCTTTTCAAACTTCTTCGCTAAAGCGATTATTCCATTGATAATCTCTGGGCTTACTACTCCAACTACACCATATGCTATAGCTTTAATGAAATCACTAATGGGAGCATCTTGAAGCACAAACCATAATATACCAGATAAGATTGTAGCAGCGACGACATTTCTAAGAAAAGTTCTCATGGAGTAAGCACCCTTGTAAGTGAGCATCCTTGCCACCATGCCAGCCGCCCCGATCATTGGTATGATCCAACCTCCATCCATAAACTCTCTCATCAAGCTTTTAAAATCCATGTAAAATATATTACACCAAAATATTTTTTTTTGTGTATCTTATTTTAAGATGGGGGAACATCGAAAAGACCTTGAAGAAGCAGAACATTTTGCTAAAAAATACTGTAACCCAAAAGATAGCGAAATTATCTCTGACTTAGATCGTCATGCAAGAGAAACAGCATGGGCTTTGTTACAGAGAATTAAATACTTGGAACAGAAGTCTTGTGTTTGTGAAGAGTGTGGTGGTGAGGTGGACGATGAGCCTTTAGAAGAAGAAGTCTCTGAAGAAGAAGTTAAAGTTGAAAAAAATAAAGGTCAGGAGGTGAAAGCTGAAACCCCTGAGACTTCTACTATGGATAAGTTATCTGAGATAGCTGAGAAAAATAAAGATATTTTGGATAAAGCTGCAAAAGGTACGGCTGCTGCTGCCGCTGCTGGAGCAACCACCCAAACAGCAAGTGCCGCTACTGGCTTAAGCGCTTTTGTGCAAGAGACCGTTCAAAAAGTAGGAACAATTGGGGTCGCTGGAACTATGTCCATAGGTAGTGGAGCTTACTTCCAAGCCAAAACAACAAAAGAAAAGGGTACTGAAATAGCTGTTGTGGCAGAACAAGAGCACAAAGTATTTTCTAATTTAAATGATTTTACTGAAACAACAATTGGATTCCAGCCTTTTGGCGGCGTTACCGAAGCGATTGTAGAATATGCCGAAAAGGGTTATGGAGATGTCGTCGGTACATCTGAAGAAGGTTACAAGGGAGGCGAAGAAGGAGAAGGAGAAGAATCTAGCGGCGAAGAGGGTGAAGGCGAAACCTCAAATGAAGAAGCCTCTAACGAGGGAGAAGGAAATGAAGACGAGCCTACAGAAAAAAATAATGAAGAAGGTGAAGGGGAAGCTGTTAAAGAAGAGGATTCTGTAAAGACTGAAGAAGAAACTGAAGGAGAGGAAACAGAAGAATCCGAAGAGGGGTCCGAAGAAGAGGGGTCCGAAGAAGAGGGGTCCGAAGAAGAGGAATCTGAAGGAGAGGAAACAGAAGAATCCGAAGAGGAATCCGAAGAGGAGGAATCCGAAGAGGAGGAATCCGAAGAGGAGGAATCCGAAGAAGAGGAATCTGAAGGAGAGGAAACAGAAGAATCCGAAGAGGAATCCGAAGAGGAGGAATCCGAAGAGGAGGAGCCTGAAGAAGAGGAGGAAGAATCTGAAGAGGGTGAGCCTGAAGAAAAAGAGCAGCCTGAAGAACAGTCTGAAGAGGGCGGAGAGGGCGAAGAGAAAAAAACAGATATTGAGAATTCAGAAGAGACATTTGAACTAGAAGAAGATGATCAAGTCACTCAAGTCCCTGATGTGATTAAACTCCCTAATATGATAAGAAAATAATTAAAATGGAAGATTTATTCGACAAAATCCTAGCTCCTTATATGGGGTCAATGCCTGAGTTCATTATTTCTATATTAGGGCTTCTCGGAACACTTTCTTATATCGTTCCAGAGAATAGTAAACTAGGAAGAATACTTGGAAAATTAACTGGGAACTTAGGGAAATTGAAAAACTATTTGCTTAAAAAGAAAAAATGAAATATCTCTTACCTATACTTATACCCCTACTATGCCTAACTTCATTGCTGGAAGCGGCTATAATTACCTCTGTAGAAGGCAACATTCTCATAATAGACCCAATAGGTAACCCGAATATTAATCCTGTAGTCAATATCCAAAGACCCATTCAGATCAGCACTGAGGAAGTTGTAGATATAGCCGAAAGTAAAGATAAAAAATTAGATATGGTTATAACTTGGGACGCAGATGAAGAAGAGATTTATGATTTTTATGATGCTCCAAACTGGGATTTTTCTCAATCAGATTCTCTGGAATTAGACAGGGATTCGCCCATCTCTAATATATTGACTATAACCGACGCCTTGATACTTGAAGATAGCCCCTCTTATTCAAATATTGAGATCGGGAATGGTTTTTCAGTAACGTTAAAATCTACCTCTTTAACCTTCCAAAACAATAATGGTTTTACTGGAGTCGATGATGATGACGATATTGTTTCTACTTTGAACATCTTTGAAGGCTCTGATATGGACGCTATGTTTTCTGCAATCGGGCTAGAAATAAATGTAGATTCAACTAGCAGCTTAACACTACGAGGGGCTGGAGACTCAATCAATAGTCAAACCGAAAGATCTATCGTTAACTTATCTCCAAATGCCCAACTCACTTTAAGTTCATTAGATCAATTCGCGGTACAAGGCGATGATATTTACTTCAATGGTGTATCATTCTCCCAAAACCCCTCTATTTTAAAGTTTAATGGTAATACAGGTACTGCAATCCCAGAGATGAATTTTATTCTTTTTAGCGCAATCCCTATTATATTGCTTTTAAATAACAAAAGACGATAGTGAATAATAAATAGATAAAAACGGCATCTTAAATAGATGCCGTTTTTTATTTAATCAAAAAGTTCTCTTTCTAATTTTCTGTATCGGGCATCAGAATGCCAGACTTCATCACTTTGAGGAGTGTACGTCCCCTCTTGAGTTTGAACTGGAATCCCCGCCTTGAGCTTCAAGGAAGACGGCTGATATATGTTTAAAGTCGTCGTTTTCGGACTTGAGCCGCCGCCGCAGGAGGTCAGCCCGATCAGAGGAGTTACTATCACCAGCAGCCCGTAATTCTTCAATTTCATTAATGAGTTCATTTTTTATCTTTCTATGGTTATTTTTAATTTCAAAAAAAGCTAATTTATTCCTTAATTCAAGATACAATTTAAGGCTTTGAGCTAAAGTTTTAATTAAGGACATCATACTTCTTTTATATACACTCCAAAACCTGTTTCCACTCCATCTCCCCAATCACAGAGGTTAACTTAGTTATATCTGCCTTAGTGAACTTTTGATACTGGCCCTTTAGGTTGGAAGGCATAGTAATCTGCTTAACTTTAGCCCCAGAGTTTTCAGCCATTCTGTCAGCAATATCTTTAAATGAAACAGCATTACCAGTCCCGACATTAAAAATACCAGAGTCATCATGATGAAGCATACGATAATGCACCTCACAAACGTCTTCGACGTTAACAAAATCTCTGCTTGCTTTGGTCCTAAAAACTTTGATCTCTCCATCTTCCCGAACTTGTTTAATAAATTTAGTTATCGGACTGGCCTGTTCGCCTTTGTCCTCTTCGTGCGGACCATAGACATTGAAGTATCTAAATCCTTGATATGGATGATCTTCATTCAAGAGCCAATTGTCAAACATATATTTACTATAAGCGTAAGGACTTAATGGAATACAAAACTGATCCTCTTCGAAAGTATCAGCTAATCCATAAACAGAAGCACTGCTAGCATACTGGAATTTAATATCCATAGCTGCACATAACTGATAAAGAGTACCAGAAAAGATAAAATTCTCTTTTAAAATCTTTTTGAGGTCTGTCTCTGTAGTACTTGAGTTAGCCCCAAGGTGAATTACTGCATCAATACCGTTTAAAGGCGGTAAATCCCCACCATTTTTTGTATCGTACCCTTCTACCTCAATACCCCTCTTAGATAAATAAGGGCAAAGGTTCTTGCCAATAAAACCTTCGCTACCAGTCACTAATACTCTTTTCACAGAGATATTATATTAAAGATCGCCCTTATCTTCAATAACTTCTTTAATATCAGAAAGGAAGGGATAAGCATTCAACAGATCTTGATGTTCTGCAAAATTTTCGTCTGCCCATCCCCACTCTGTTAAGACCTCATCTTCATCCCATTCCATAGCTTCTTCTGAAGCCATAGAACTAACAGGTTTTTTAGACCAGAATTTACAACTCCAGTACCTTGGAGTAGTTTTATCTTTAGCTGTATCGCACTTATGTCTAGCCCTAAAGCTTCTACGACGATCAGGATCATCACGCTTGATCTCCATATTAGGATCACCAAACTTTACCATGATCACATTGCCAGTTTTAGGGTTTTTTACGTATACCCCAAACTTTTTTTTACCGCCCTTTAATCTAAAGGGTTTATTTAAAGTCTTTTTTTCTGCTTCAGAGTAGTCTATATCCTCTATGTCTTGGCTAGACTCCGCCGAAGCGTCTATTTTAACAAAATCTAAGCGAGCTAAAGCAAAATCCAATTCATCAAAATCTATAAAGGCTTTGCCATGCTCTTCAATGTAGTAATCTTCTGAGCCTTTTGCTACATCTTGGTCTGCAGCACGATAAGATTTTTTAACCTTACCCCCACGGACCATCTTCAAAAACATATTAACCCTAGCCATAGCCCATTGACCTCTGGTCTTTCCGGGCCTATGGCTAGAACTAAATGCTCCCGCACCACGGCGGTATATTTTTTTTAACTGAGTAAGAGATACTTTTTTGGAATACTTCTCATTATGCTCTTTAACTTTGTTTTTAAGAGCTGTTACAACTTTTTCAGAAAAAGCAATTTTTTTTCCATCTTTACCTCCAGCACTGCCTTTCTTGTTCTTACTAGAACCTTTTTTACGCTCACTAGGCTTAGAGGGAGTTTGTGCCTCACCCTTAGGCCCAGAACGCTTAGCAGACCGAGATTCAAGAAAATCCTTGGCTTCTTTAGAAAAATCGTATTCCATCAAGATTTGTTACACGCTTTCTTCAAAAACTTCATTATAAGTTTGAAGTTTTTCTTCTTCACTCATTCCCGATAATTGTTTCGACACTTCATTCACAGACAAAGATGTCACAATATCGATTAATTCAGAGAAGGTCAGATTGCTTGCTATCCGATTCACAAGAGCTTTTTCTAGCTTTTCGACTTGTTCTTCAGACAATTTCTCTAACTCAGGCATTAACCTTGGTCTACAGGCTTACTTTTATAAATTCGAAGATCAGGCTGAGTATCCTTTTCTTTGAATTTATTAGTGAAAATGACAATCTCCAACTTCTCCCCGTTAATTGTTAAATTACCAGAGTAGAAGGGCTTGTCTCCACCTTTGCGCCAAAGAGCGCCTACTTCACGATCAGACCATTCGCTGCTTGTTTTACTTTCATTCATAGATTGATATAAGTTTTAATTAAATGTTTTTCATTGTGAGGGAGTTTATTATAACGCTTCTTGATGCGCCGATAGATTCTCCTCATAATAGGGTTTTCTTGAAATGAGATTAAACTCCTAAGATACTTAGATGTTGACCCACTCATTACTTACTTGAATTAACTGACGCTAGACTAGTTTTAGCTAGGCGACGATTTGAACGGTTATTCCGATCAAAAATAGTAATGTAATTGTTGGTCTCACTAAGAAACTGTGCATTGTAGACTTCCCCTTGTACAGTCTTAAGGCCGAAGAATCTACCCTTTGTTGCACGAATCGCCTTGAGCGCCGACATTTGTTTACGATTAAGTTTCATAACAGCATTATTATTAAGAATCCCGGTGAAAAATCCAGTAAAATTTCATATTTTATCTAAATTTATCTTTACCTTATCCAAAGTTATCTGGTGACAAATAAATTTATTAATCTTCTCATCAAATCTTTTTTGAAAGTCGATTAAGTTTTTGGAGTTTTTAGCAAAACTTTTCAAAAAACCTAAGGAATAAGTCAAGCTTATCCCATTTATCTTTAAATCTTTATTTATCCCATGTAATTTTTGCCAGAGGACTCGGAAAATATCTTTTTTCTTCAATTGCTTCAAAAAGACATGGCAATCAAAAAACACAGATAACTCTTTAAACACCGCTGCCGTAGGGGTTTCAGCACTACAGTTAAAGCCCATTGATGAATCATTCTCTACTCCGCTAGTTACAAAAATTTTACTATTAGAAAAGTCTGCTATATCTCCGTTGGACATCTGAAGCTTACCTTCCTTTAAAATCTGAGCGAATAAAGTTTTCACCGAAAAATGAACTTTATGAAAGTCATCTATAATTATAACGCTATTAGGTTGAATATTAATCTTTTCACTCAAAGATGTGTTTGCGTTATTCTCTGGTAGTATTTTAAATTTAGCATATTCATCTGAAAAGTGAACCCCACTATAACTAAGTACGTTAACCCCACTCCTTTCTAAAGTGTCTTTTAATACAGAGCATAAAAAGCTCTTACCTGTAGACTCACCCCCAGTGATGCAATAAATATTTGGAGCAGAACCTTTTCTATTAACGCCGTAGTTAGATAAGCTAATCTCCTCACCCAATTTTTTAATTGTAGAATTATTGCCAACGAACCTTTTCTTAACATCCTTTAGTAAATCAGATAATATCTCAGGCTTACACAAGGGGTTCTCCTTCTTCGAAAAGAAATCTTTTAAGTGCTGCAATGTCACCTTAGGAGATTCTTTCTGCATGTCTTCTCCCCACTTGAGTAGTTTTTCATTCATTGCTGATATTAAATCCTCTGTAGACACCTTCTCCTCTAAATTACAAATTATTTGCTCTTGTATCTCTTTTATAGAAGGGTCTACCTCCCAATAACTCAATTTAGATTGTGCGCCACAATGATCAACAACATCAATAGCTTTATCGGGATAAAATTTATTCGGCAAATATTTTTCACAATAATCGATAACATTATTTACAAAATTATCTGTATACTCGACCCCATGAAACTCTTCGTAATGAGAAGTTATAGTAGGAAGGATTTTTTTCATTTGGAATTTAGAAGGTTCTTTAATTATGACCTTTTCGAAACGCCTATCTAAAGCTGAATCCTTTTTAATAGTGTTAGTGTATTCATTAATCGTCGTTGCGCCAATACAACTAATTGTACCACGAGCCAACTCTGGCTTTAAGATATTAGAAGCTTCAAGAGAATTCTCTGTAGTTCCTCCTGCACCAACTAAAGTGTGAACCTCGTCGATAAATAAGATGATATTATCATATTTCTTCACTTCATCAACGAACTTCTCCAACCTTTCTTCAAACTGACCGCGATACTGAGTACCTGCAACCATGCTGGACAAGCTAAGAGAGTATATAACTTTATTGGCGATCAGCTCTGGAGAATCCCCAGAAACTATTCTTGCCGCTAAACCTTCGACTAAAGAAGTTTTACCCGTCCCAGCTGGTCCAACCAATATCGCGTTAGGTTTCTTTTTACGACAAAGAATTGTAGATATCTCAGATATCTTGTCGTCAAAATCAACTATTTTGTCGAACTCATTCTTAGCTGCTTTAGCATTTAGGTTTTCAGCAAACTCATCTAAGATAGGGTTTTTATCAAACATGTCTATCCAGTCTTCCGTAGCATCTTTAGATAAAGACTCCCAAATATCTTCCGGCTCCGTTAACTCAATATCTTCATCCCTACAAAACATAGAAATGTCATACATTAAATCATTATGGATGTCGTCATCAATAACCTCCTTAAAGGCTTTAGGCATATAATCTTCGTTCAGAAAATTCAACAAAATTATTTCTGGGGCTATATAATCGCCTTGGAAAAAATCTATTTGAGTCTCTTCACAATAACCAACGAACTTATTAAACTTCGGAGTGAACTTACTTGATATAGATTTAGTTTCTTTTTTCTTAGTGATAACTTTTGCAGAAGCCAATTTTAAAGGCTCGATACAGCCATATTTGTCTAATATAGTAAAACAAGACAAACTCAAATCATTAATAAAACAATGAAAAAATAAATCCATATCCACACCGTTCCTTTTTAAACTAAGGGAAAGATCACTGGATTCTTTAAATACAGAACGTATTTGAGGAGTGAAGGGTAAATCAATCATTTGGTTTTTAAATCCTTAAGCTTCATCATAATCTTTGTATCTACAACTCTAGCTGAATTAATAAAACTAGTATCACGACTCTTACTAGCATTCAAGACTAATACCGCATCTTTAGAAATTTTATAATTATTAAGGAAGTCTGAGAGCTTTTCCTCCCTTGAATTATCCATCAATATAAATTTAGAAGAGGCTGTATTGTCAGAAGCTTCTATGATCATATACTTATTGCCGTTTTGAGAAATCTTAGTGAAGAAATCTTTTACCTGACAGACGACTTTATAACAAGTTTGTTCTGGAAGCTCTTTAACCTCCTTTAGAGTATTCAAAACTCCATACTGCTCTTCAAAGCATTCCTTTAAATCATGAGAATAACTATAGCCCAATAAAGAGTTTTCATACCACCAATTCGAAAATTTTTGGTAAGACTTATTTTTATCATACATCTCTCTATAATTAGAAAATTTCTTTAAGAAAGTCTTAAACCTACTATCCTTCATTAATACTCTGTTATCATCAGCAATAACGCCCATTTCAACCGCTTGAGCTATAGCGTGTAGCACATCTTCTCCCAAAATATCCTTCAACTTAATAAAATTCCTCTTCTCTCTATCTGTTAAGATATTAAAAGCTTGGCTTTCTAAAACCAAACGACTTCTAGTTTCAGTAGATTCATCCATTGATCCAGCCTGTATTAATGCTGCCAATACAGATATATTTATACCGCAACCCTTTGCTGCTGTAAAAACCTCATACTTACTATTAAAGCTCTTACCTCTAAAAGCAACCAATCCTTCTATAGATTTTTCTGATATACCTTTAATGCTATTAAGACCATACCTAATGTTATCGCCCTCAATACAAAAGTTAACCTTTGACTTAAACAAACTAGGCGGCAAAAGTTTTATCCCAAAATCGCCAAGCTCTTCGTGAACAGCCTTAATAACACCAAGTGGTTCAGGGTCAAATTCTGAAGATTCTAAAACTGAAAGAAAAAACTCTTTAGGGTACCTGTATTTTAAGTAAACTGTTTTAGCAGCTAATTCTGCGTAAGCAAAGCTGTGAGATTTGTTAAACGAGTAATCAGCCGAAGCCTGTAATGCGTTCCAATAAAAATCACTAATCTCTTCATCCAACTCTAATTCTTCTCCAGCTTTATAAATTCGCTTCTTCCAAGATGGCATCTCTTCAGTTTTTTTCTTACCAACGATTCGGCGAAGAGTTTCAGCTTCTTCTAAAGAAAGGCCAAATACTTTATTAGCGATCTGCATTAACTGCTCTTGATACAAAATCACATTTTTGGACCAAGATAAAATGTCATCCAATTCTGGATGCAAATTTAAGACAGTGGGGGAGTGTTTTTGGCTCACATAATCACCTACAAATTGTAAAGCCCCCGGACGCGCTAAAGCCACAACATCAGATAATTCATTTAAGTTGTCTGGCTTTACATCTCTACAAACACTAAAGTTCGTATTCGCTGATATCTGGAACAGACCTTCTGGATGGCTATAGTCTTGAAGGGTCTCATAAATAAAAGGATCGTTCGCATCAATACTATCTATATCTATACCTATCTTCTCGCAAGTTTTATGCGCGATAGTCAATGTTTTAAGGCCAAGAATATCAAACTTGACCATCAGATCAGCAACATCATGCATGTTATATCCAGTAATTAAATCTCCATCTTTTGTCTTCTGAAGCGGCACTACATTACGAATATCTTGAGAACAAATAGCGATCCCAGATGGATGTACTCCAGTATTCTTAATTAAATTTTCTATTTTTTTCGCGTTGACTAGAGTCCTTCTATGATTCCGACACCAAGCAGAAAACTTCTCACTCTCTTCTTCTGCGTTGGAAAGAGATGATACCTTCCCGTGAAGCTTAGGGATCATATCACTAACAGCATTAGCTTGCTCCTCTTTCGCCTCATCAAAATACTTAGTCGCCTCTCTGATGCATAATTTAGAACTAAAAGTATTAAAAGTTAATATCTTAGCTGTCTTACCTTTATGCTTTCGTTCGATATAATCAATGACTCTTTGTCTTTGCTCATAACTAATGTCTGAATCAACATCTGGTAATAAACTACCAACAAGAAATTCTTTATTCCTAATATCGTATACTTTTTTAGCGCGACTCTTCGAAACAAATCTCTCAAAGAAAAGGTTATGGGGTATTGGGTCAATATTAGTCACACACAATAAATACAAAACCAAAGAACCCGCCGCTGACCCTCGACCAGCACCAGTGGGTATTTTATTTTCATGACAAAAGTTCAATACATCCCAATTGAGCAAAATATAATCCGTAAACCCCAACTCTTCAAAAGTTTCAAGCTCTTGCTTCGCACGATCAAAGTACTCTTTTTTATTAGCCAATTTAGTTATACCCTTATCCCTCAATCCTTTTCTGGTAAGTTCATACATAATATCCTTAGTAGAACTATCCTCGACAAGACCTATAGACTTCAATATTTCATTACCAACTAATGTTTTAGGTAGCTCTACCCCAATAGGCTCGCAATCGTCATATACTGTAAAATTTTCAAACATTATAAATTCATGTGTTTTTTCAGCGCCTTAAAAACCTCATAGCACTTCTGGTTATCATATAGAGCGTTGTGTAAAAGATCTTCTTCAAAATCTATCCCAAAAAATTTAAGCAATTGGTTTTGAGATACCCTAGCCTTAAGAGATCGATCATGTATTATCTTATACTGCCAACTCAATAAATTATCTTTAGGTTTATCTAATTCTTCCCTGTAAGCCTTGCCGTAAGCTCTAGTGTCATAGATCCTTTTCAAATAACTATAGTCTGGAGTCTCACCCAAAGATCTTTGCATTCCTGCCACCATATAAACGTCAAATCCCAATAAGTTTTGGCCAACAACCTTATACTCAGGATCGAATAAATCTTTTTTGAAATCAGCCCAAACATTTTTCAAAGGCTCCTTCCTCTCGTTATACTCGTCCCAACTAAAACCAGTCAAATGCTCTACCTTTTTATTAATTTGTAGATCCTTGTGACTAATATATCGATCATTCTCTTTTAAAATCCTATCTCCCTGACAGATGAGCCAAGAGACTTGCCAAGTACGAGAAGAATGAAGGTTCAACCCTTCAGTCTCAGTGTCAAATACTAAATATTTTTGGTTATACGGTAACATCTTTGTAAGACTCCCAACAGAAATCATCTGAACAGAAGTGGTCTAGGTTTGGTTTTTGAAAAGTTGGTGCTCGCCCTTGAGATCTACTACAAGAAGCTTTGTACATCTGAAAAGCCTCAAAATCATCTTTGTTATGATGGAGTATTGTTTTAACCATTTTAGTCTCAACGTCTAGTCCTTCAATCACTTCCCTAATCTGGAAGTCAAAAGGGTGATTATTATCCTCAATAAAAAAAACTGGATCTAATCCCTTAAGACCCAAATGAGAAAGTCCGAAGTGGAATAAATTATTATAGATATAAGAATCATAAAAAGGAACAGCCGTCTTTACGTCCTTGAAATCTTCTACTGAATAATGACTGAGAACCAAGCTATTCTTGTCGTTTAATGAAGCGTCAGAATATAGACGCTTTATAGTTTTGAGGCCATCATTATTTTTAGCAAAGAAAACCAACTTGCTAGGTCTCTCATCTTGAATCAAGTCGTCATTCACAACAGACAACCTAAGGCCAAAAACAAGAGGAATTTCATTCTCTTGGAATAACTGGTTAAAAACCCTAAATCCGTAAAAAGAATCTTCAACCATAACAACCCTTTCTAAAGAGTTGATTTGAGCTATATTAAGAATCTTCTCAGCGGTAAGAATAGACTTTCCGACACTGAATTGACTCTTGAAAAGTGGCGTCATGCAAGAAACCTATAGAAGATCCATAGGCTTGTCAAATGAAAAAGCTGGGCAACCTTTATATTTTTTCTTTTCAATCCTAGAGCCTTTCCCCTCCTCAAGCAGAACCTCAAGATCCTCCTTGTTATAGGACGACTTCAAGAAAGCCCCATCTTCTTTTAGTAAATGGAAGTAATCAAACCCAAATTTAAATGGACAATGCCACATCAAATCACCATTTTTTTTAAGTTGGCCTACCTTCGTAGCACGGCCACAAACAATCTTTCCTGCAAACCCCTCTTCTTTCGCAGGGTATCCTTTGTCCCAAGCCAATCCACTTGTCGCAGTCTCTTCACTAAAATTGTTTATTACTTTTTGTACGTCAGTCAAGAAGTATTCAAATCCCTCTAAGTCCAAGTCATCCAATGGCTCCATTTCCAAAAGACCCTCTCCGTTTAAATCAAACTTGAGAAACAAAAACTCCATTCGCCTCTTTAAATATTCTGGGTATAGGTATTTTACAGCAAGACAATACATGTAATCCTGCATGTTGTCACTGTACTCTTTACCTTCAAAAATGCTTTTTGATGTTTTAAAGTCCCGAATAATCGCCGTTTTTTTTCTTTTAAATAAAAACAACTTATCTATGAAACCTAAAATGCGATAATCTTTGTCTCCGTCTTTAACTTTTATATCGAAGTCTTTCTCTGAAATAGACTCCGTAGGCTTGCTTCCAGTATCACCAAAAAAATCAAAATTTAACCCCTCTACAGTCATTTTATTAATGAGATCCATATTCTCGAAATCATCAATCTCATATTTTTTAGCATAAGCCTCTACCATTCTTTTTATAGGAGGGCTGACGTTAATATCCTGAGCCTTTATTATAGAACGGTAGTGCTTCCTATGACGAGGATTCCCCAAATTCTCAAACACCGCATGACAAATTGTGCCACGTAAAGATCCATGATTAGATTTATCGGGAAGACGTAAATGATATTTTGCCCAATATTGCCAAGTGCAAGTTTGCATCGTTTTGATGCGGGAAGCGGAAAGAGGTTTATTTTCAGATTTCTCCATAATGGAAGTCATATTTTTTTTCGAACTTCCTTAAATTAGAAGCAAATGTCTTGTTAACTCCCCGTTTATTCATTTCTTTAGCAAAATCAACAACGTTAGTCATTGATTCATTATGAGACATGAAACTGCAATATTCAACAAATTTATCTAATTGGTATTTTTCCATGTCCCCAAAATCATTTTCAAAAGGTGGGGCAAAAAATATCTTTTCGAAATCCATTTGATCAGAAAGTTTAAATATAGATTTTATAGCGCCCTCGAAACCCCTGTTAAATTCTGAGTTAAAATCATTATTAAATGAGATGAAAACTTTATCTACAGGTAAGCCATTTAGTTTAGCTATAAATTTAGGGGATATATTTAATCCAAATGAAACTAAAACGTTCTTAATGCCTGAATTAAATAAAGATATACAATCACCAATTGATTCAACAATGTAAACGCTCTTCTCCCTCTCTATCGCTTCAGAGACCTCCTTTACTGAATAGTATGGATAAAACCAATCAGAACAGCGACCATTATGCAACCACTTTGGCCTAGGGTCATCTGTTACCTTTCTGCCCGAAAAGCCGTGTATGAGGCCATCGGGACGAAATATGGGGAATACAATACGTTGGTATAGTTTACCTGACATAGCGAGGCCACAGTAAAAGGATTTCAAAGTGTCTTGAGAAATACCTCTATCTAGATAAAAATCATAATGAGGCAGCAACCTGTCTAAACAAGATTTTAAATATGTCTTCTCTTCACTCAAAAGTTTCTTTTTAGGACTCTTTGTAAAGTTGTTTACACCAACATCCTTAATATAAGAACTTAAAATACTCTTATCATTAGTATTGAGGGTTTTTTGAAGTAAGACTTCGAAGGGTAAGAAAATAGAGTCCTCGACGTAATCTTTCCAAACTCCCGTATCTTTATAAATCTGGAGTGCTGTAGAATTGTCTCCAGACCTATAAACAGCGCTCGTCCTCCAATAAGAACCGTGATCCTTTAACCTGTAACCCAAGTCTTCTAATACTTGTTTGTAGTCCATACATTAAGTGGTTAATACCACAGGGATGTCTTCAACTTCATTTGTCACCACACTAACATCATTGTTATTCATTGAATCAACTATATCCTGTAGGTCGCCTCTCTCTGTTACTTTAAAATTCTTAATGTGCAGGTTAATAAAATTATTTCTGTTAGAGCCGTCCGGCATCTCTACAGGGTTTATAGCCCTAAGAGCATCTTTACCCAAGTGACGAGCCTTTAAATTTATTAACTTGTGAGTCCCAAAACGGTCTCCTTCTTGGTGAATTTCATCGGGTATTTTCCTGCGTAGAAGAAATAAATGAGAACAAAATTGAGTGATCCCATCAGAAAGCGAGACGACACTTTCATCATCGACAATTGAATCTGCACCCCTGTTCCCCGTTATTCCAAGTCTATTCGCTTGAACAGAGGTCATCATTGAAACGCACGGCTTGCCATCAAAACAAAGGTCTCTATGTATTGTCTGTTTGAATTTATGAACCATAGAGGCGACTTGCTGCCATCCGTCCACCTTCCCTAAATTATTGAAGTCTGTCTTTATGTAATCAAAACTAAAAATCATTTTTTTACCTCGACCCACTTTTGAGTAATAAAATCTCTTCAATAAAGAACACATCTCATCAGAAGACATACCTGCCACATTTTCATAGTAAAACCTCATGTTTTTTGTTTTACCCCAAGCCTCCCTAACCTTTCGAGTGACTTCTTCAGCAGACCATTCGCCATAACTAGAGCTTCTCCATTTACCACTTTGCAGTAAAAATATGGGTATTCCCGTCATAGCTGAGCATTGACGAAAGATCAACTCCTCCTCACTCATCTCTCCATTATCAAAGTGTAGGACTGGCACTTCATATTTTGCTGCAGCCCTAGTCGTATAATCCATGCAAAACTGAGTTTTACCTACTCCAGATCTAGCTACTATAACTGATATATTACCCTCTAATAAAAGAGAGCCATAGATATCATTAATCCTCTGATGTGGACCCATCATCCCAGACTCTTCAACAGGGTTATTACCCCTGTCCTCAATGACATCCTCCATTATTTCGAATAGATTTACAGGACCATCCTCATTAAATTCGAATTCCTTTATGCTTTTATTGTAAATTTCATCTGCCTTATCTACAATCTCAGAGTACTTTAAATTTGGATCAATTTTCTTTACGAATTTAGCTACATCCTTACAAGAATGATAAATTTCGCGCCTCGCCGAAAACTTCTTTAGCTCCTTAACCGAAGAAAGGAATATTTCTTCTGTTATCTTATGGTAAACTAAAGAACGGATATACTCAGCTAAATCGATGCTATCTGGGAAGCTAACCTTAAGTTCATTAAGACGAGGTATTAAAATAATATCATCTATAGTCTCAGCATTATCTAGAGCATTCTTGATTAACTTAAATATAGAAAGATGAACTTGAGAATCTTCGCTATAAAAATCCTTCTCATTTAAAAAAATAGAAATTTCAGCCCACTTATGTGGATGTTGTAAGAGACCTTTTAAAACAGTCTTCTCTAAATCCATGTTGTAAATCATGGTCCCACCTCCTTATCGAAAGACAATTCTATCAACTTACTAAGAGCCATATCGACACAAGAATTTTCAGTCTTAGTCGCTATACTTGGTTGGCCCCGGTCATTAATATAAAACAAGAAAAACCCTTGATTTGCCCCAGATGGGGAACCAGTACAGTCGAATAACTTTGTTAAAATACTCGCAGGTAGTGTATTGTCAGTTTGATCTAATATACTCATATTATGTCCAACTTCTGGAGAAGCTCTTCGTTAAGCGTATCATTCTCAAGTATCCTTACAAGCTTAATTTGGTTGATCTCGCAAAAATATTCCTTTTTCTCATCCCTCTGTAGTTGTGAGAGAAAATTTTGCCTAGAGTTAGAATGAAAAAATTTATTAAATTTGTAATGCTGATTACCGTCCACTTCTACTGCCACTTTCTTATTAGCATTGTAAAAGTCTATGGTCATTCTTGTGCCAACCACAGGAAGCTCTTCGAATACTACATCAGCAACCCAATATTTATATAAAAGATCCTTTACTCTTTTCTGGACCTTACTGCGACAACCTTTATCCCAGTTCACCAGATACTTGCAAGAGTTTTTTAGCTTTTTCTCTTTGCCATTACTAGTAAGGAATATCATGATAAAATGTTCTCCCTAACAAACTCTTTTAAAGAATTTGTGAGATCGTCATTTTCCTCCAAAAGAGAGTATAGTGAATTCATCCCCTGATACTTTTCTTTCACCTCGAAACCCCTTTCAGTTAGGAAGGCTATAATTTCTGGATCAATCTTAAACCAAGAAGCTGATTTCTCTATATAACTCCACATCAAAAGCATTTCTATTATTTCACGCTCGACCCATATAGACTTACCTCCAGATCGACCATATTTAATAGGGTACCTAATCCGAAGACCACTACTCTCATTAGTCGATTTTTGGATATGCACTTTAGCATAATGACCTATTATTTTGTTTTCTGGACTTGGCCTAGCCTTTGGATCTTGAACAATTAAATCCGCTTGATTCCTTTTCTCAAAATTGATAATCCAATCAGGATAATGAAGAGCTGCATTGCCACCGCTAGAATTAGTTTGATTGTTCGGATCGCTAGATGCGTATTGGCTCGTCTTAATGGTTGACCGAACCTGAGACACCATAATACACATGTGACCAAACCTACTCATACCAAGACTAACCCTCTTTAAGAAATCAGAAGTTAAAGTGGCTCCTGCTGCAACCTTAGCTGCTTCACTAGTACTTTTTTCTAAGTCTCCTTTCGAAAGCAAGCCATCCATGCTATCGATGACAATGCAAAATCTTTCTTTATCAGGGTTATTCTTTAGAAGCTCCCTTAGACCATCAAAAACCGTATCATAAATATTACAATCCCAAACAAGGCAGGTTCCAATATCCCACTTCTCAGGGTCTTGGACGAAGTTAAGCCCAGACCTTTCTTGTATATTTTTAGACAACCGACCTTCTGCTTTTATGTAAAGACCTTTTGTATTTTCTACTGTCTCCAACATATTCAACATCACATGAAGAGCCTCATTCGTTTTCCCTCCCTCATTACATCCAATAAACCTTTGCAATCCAGAACTAAGTCCACCTCCCATGCATTGATCAAGAATCATAGATCCAGTAGAAACTAAGTAAGAATCTGCTGACTCTTCGTAGTTGTAATGGAAATCTTTATTGGATTTAAAAAACTTCGACATAAACTCTGATGTCCCTACCTTATTCTTACTGCTAACTTTACTCATCTAAAAAATCTCTTAGGTTTTTCTTTTTCTTTACTTCTCTATCTTCACCAGACTTATGGTCTTGTTCAACCATTTTCTCAGGTTTATCTGGTTTATAATGAAACTCAAGCCTTTTTTTCCTTAAGTAATCCTTACCCTTTTTCGTCCTAAAGTATCTTATGGAATCAACCATCTTAAAAGGAGGTTTAACCTTCCTTAAAAAATCTAGATCATAATCTACGAACTTAAATACTTCATTAGCTATCATCATCTCGAACTGGTAGGGAGAAGGTGTTACCCCGTCCAACATCCTTAGAATGAAGTCTTGCTTGTCCTTGAATGTTTTATTCTTTACCTTGGGCGTTTTATTCTTTACCTTGGGCGTTTTTTTTCTTTTTCGCTCAAACTTGTAACCACATGAGCATAAAATCTGAGGACAACCACATACGTTGCCACATTTAGGACAGGTTTTTTTTCCTTTGGGCATGAGATTATCTTAAACTAATCTCATGTCATTATCAACCATTTTTCTTACAAGTCCAACAAAATCTGTTTTAGGTTCCCAGCCTAAATTTCTCCTAGCTTCCGAAGAGTCCCCCCAAAGCATATCTACTTCAGCAGGTCTATAGAATTTTGGGTTAATCTTCATCAAAGTCCTGCCTTCATGCACATACTTCTCATCTACACCCTTACCAACCCACTTACACTCTTCTACAGCAAAGCCAGCAAAATTAAACGCTTGTTCTACAAATTCCCTAATAGTATGAGTTTCATTTGAAGAAAGGACATACTCTCTAGGAGCTTCTTGATTCAACATTAACCAAACACCTTCTACAAAGTCTTCCGCATCACTCCAATCTCTTTTTGAATCAATATTCCCCAACTCAAGAGGTTTAAAATCATTTAAAATATACTCATTTTTAATACGAGCCACATTCTTTGTTATCTTACGAGTGACGAACTCTTCTCCACGACGAGTACCTTCATGATTAAACAACCAACCTTGAATAGCGTAAAGGTCGTAAGAATCCCTCCATACTTTTACCATGTGCCTCGCACTAGCCTTAGAAACACCGTAGGGGCTTCTTGGGCGCAAAGGGTGAAGCTCTGACTGGGGAGAGTATAAAACGTCTCCAAACTCTTCTGAAGAGCCAGCATTGTAGTAGCGGCAATTAGGACAATGTTTCCTTATAGCCTCTAGTTGATAAAGAACAGCCATTGCGTTTGTCTCCATATGATTAACTGGCATCTTCCAACTCACACCAACAAAAGAATTAGCAGCGAAATTGATGAAGTAATCTGGCTTGTGCTCTGCTATCACCAGCTCTGTATTAGTTTGATCAGCGACATCTAAGTCAATAAGTTTGAATCGAGGATTGTCTATTAGATGAGCAATATTATCGTGGTTTTTTACACTTAATCTGCGGACACCAGCTACAATAGTATGCTCAGTATTCTTTAAGAGATAATCTGCCATAAAACTACCGTCTTGACCTGTTACCCCTGTAATAATAATCTTTTTCATATGATATAGTCGCTGCAAACCCCAAAGCAATCGTAATATTTAGACCGCCAGTTTCTATCATTATCTACTATAATAGATTTATCGACAACAGGTTTATTGGGGAATGTCCAAATAAAACCTTTAGACGTTAAGGTGTAACTATCAGAATCATGCCAAAAATAATTTACATTGCTTGAGCAATACTGTAGAGCTTCTGCATTTTTACAATGAACCCAAAGACCTTCTTGATCTAGAAACGCAGGATGAATAATATACTCTGGGATATCATGACCCAGAAAAAGTTTACCAAATTCGTACCACAGATCTATTTCACAATCATACCCTAAACTTAGAACTTTTTTTATTTGTTCTGGATGGTTTTCTAAATCAGATGGGCCATTTAGATTACCTCTATGGGAAATAACCTTCATTATCCTACTAAATACTTATCCGCAGTATTCGAAGAAGTCCTTATCACAATCAAATGAGTATCTTCGTGAAATTTAGACTCTGATACCATATAAGGATCAATCACGAAAACCTCCCCTTCTATAAACCTTTCTCCATTTATCTCTACATCACCCTTTGTGACAACATTAATCTCTGTGCTTAATTTATGATAATGGTTCTGAGTTTCACAACCCTTATCATACTTATGGTAGCCAACTTCAAAGTCTTGAGTTTTAAAAATGGAAGGCTCAAAGTTTCCAACCAACCACCCATTAACCATATCACCCAACTTATATTTTTTCATTGAATTCAGCTTTAGTGATTCTCGGGATATGCCTACCCCCGTCAAAAGAGGTTCTTTCCCAGATATCTACCATGTTTGAAAGCATGCTTGCATCAACAACTCTAGATGGTACTGAAAAATAATTAGCACAATTATGTTTTATCGAATATTCTGCTGCGTATTCGTCGTAAACAACAGCGGCTCTTACACCTTTATTTTTACTACCCGCTATATTGACTCCTTGCCCAGTCCTACAAAAAGCTATAACATGATCACTGAACCCTCTATTTAGAGCATCTATAGCTTGCCCAACATAATCATTGTAATCACAATCTTTATCGACAAAAGTTCCATAATCAACGTAACGGAGACCTCTTTCAGTTAAGATTTTACAAGCTTCATTTTTTAAGTCAAACCCAGAATGGTCAGCGCATATTGCTATTGGCTTATCTCCAAATTTAACTAAGGAGTGAGTTAAATAAAACTCTAATTCTTCTGGAGTCCCCATCAAGTGCATCTTATTAACCTCATTTATATTTACCTTAGCCCCATCTTTAATCATAAGGTTATAAAGAGGACAGATGTAAAACTCTCCACGAGTCATAATTTCCTGATCAATCATTTGTTCTGCATACTTCACGAATGAAGCCCCACTACCAAATGTGTAAACGCCAACCGCCGCATTCTCACTGATAACTTCTTTTTCCGCTGTTTTTGTAACGAAACCCTCGTCATTTAATTTGGCATAACTATAACCATTATTATTACTCTTGAATGTAAGAATCGTTCCATCTACATCTGGTTCTATATCAGTTGGATCAAAAAAATCTTCGAAGTAAACATCCAATGTGTAAATCATTAATGGATTATCATTATTTATATAATTCTTCGCCATTAAACAAGTTTCTACCGAACCTCTTGTTACATGATCTAGAATAATTAACTTTATGTCTTCTCCATACTTTTGTTTTAAAATCTTATCTAAAGAGTAATCATTAACGTGGTCTCTCCGCAAACAAAAAATTAAATTACACCGATCTTTATTTAAAATTGAACTTAAACTAAGATCAATCATTTGAGTATCACCAACCATAATTAATTGTTTAGGCATCACGTAACCCTCATCAACAAATCTTTGCCCCCTCCCGGCGATAGGTATTAATATGTTTGTTTTATTTTTCATTTTTTGATTTGATTAGATTAAATGTTTTTTTATGGCTGTCACTTATTATTTTTTCTAAACTAACACCTTTGCTATCAATTAAATAACTTATAACAGCGGCTGCAAACATATCGCCCGCTCCAAGTATATTCGCATCAGTTAAAGTTTTTTCAATTTCCGTTTCAAAAAAATCTCCGTTTTTTCTGTAGAAATAACTCCCGTGAGAGTGGTGAACCAAAATGTCCCCTTTGACAAGTTTTTTCAATTCTTCCACAGGCAACCATAAATCGTCATCAGAAATAAATAACAAATCCACATACTTTAATAACTCAACGTCTTTTAAGCTTAAACCAGCGCAAATATCCGCAGATACAAATTTACTTTTGGTAGCAACCTCTGAGATAAATCCAGTCTCCTTTAATTGATTTAAATATAAAACATGAGACCAGTCTGAATTATGTATGAATGGAATTCTTTTCTTCAAAGAAAGAGATGCTTTAGAAGATCTTCTACTCTTATCCGTATCAACGTAAATTAAAGCTTCTCCTATTTCAGTAGGCTCTACATGAACTTTATGATTACACACTTGTATCAGAGCATCCCAAACATTAGCTAATCCACCAACAGTTTCATGGATCTTGATCCCATCGAAAATAGTATCATGTGTCAGATGGCCATATAAGCTTATTTCAAAATTTTTCATCTTTATCTAAAGCTAAGAAATCATTTAGTAAGAATTTTTTTACAAGACCCCTAGAAGAGCATACGTTATACAATTCGTCTAAAACATTTTCTCCCCCTTTGCTATGAAGGGTATTCTGATTACCACAAATATCTCTTATCTCGGAAACAGCGTCTTTAGGGCAAAATTTATAAGAAACTCTTTCCATTATGGGAGCGTCAAATATATCATCTCCTATAAAACACATTGAATCTTCTGTAACGGAGTATTTATTCTTAAATTCAGATATAAAAGAAGACTTGCATTTATCGCGAGCATAATAAAAATCTAAATTTCTATTTAAAGCGATAGACTCATTGATATTCTTATCTCCTGATAAAAATATAACCCTACAAGAAGAAGCTTTAAACTTTTTAATTGCAGAAAAATCCTTGTCACAAAAGGTCTTATACTTAGCTAACCCAGTGTCATCATAATACTTTTTACCGTCAGTCAACACTCCGTCTACATCCAATATCAAAAGCTTTATCATTTTATCTTTTTGGGAAGGCTTCATTGCCATCAATTGTTATATGAGCGTTTTCAGACATGTCGCAATTATACCTAATGCAATGGATATCTAAAGAGTCCTTTACTAAGTCTACATTAATAAAACTCATCTTGTCAACCATTTCCTCATAAGTCCACCCGTTTTTTTTCATTATGTTATAACATAATTGTTTTTCTGGTTGATTAAAATCAGGACCAACTTGACGGTAAGACCATAAATCTAAAGCGTAATCAAGCCCACTAAATGTAACGAAATCATGCATCTCATGTATGCTTGGTTTGTAATTGAGATACGAGCATAAAGAATCCTCCTTTATCATTTTTTCAAAAGCCATACGGATAACTCCTTTTTGATTTGTCCATAATAAATCACCTCTAACTTTAACTATCCAAGGTTTATTTATTGCACGAATACCTGCCTCAGAACTCATGCATTGTAAATTTATATTATTATAACCCTTAAACGATGGGGTTGTATTTAAAATAATAGGGACTTGCTTGGCAACCTCTTTTATATTCTCTATTGGCTCATTATCCCAAGTAGACCAAACGTAAGAAAAGCTCTGGTCTAAGTTAGATAAAACCCTTTCGTAGTTATTCGTTGGTCCTTGGATAACTATTCCGACATCATTTAAATCAAAGTCCCTCATATCTTGTCGTATAATTGATTTTGTTTTTTTTGTTTATCTATATCTTTAACGTGAAGAATACTAAACATGGGGTCTATTTGAGATTGCCCACCAGAGCGAAACCCCTTTGGGATTTCATGCACCTTACCCTCCCACCTAATGTGGCCTTGAGTGGACATAAATCTTAATTGATAGTCAGGATAACCTTCCCAACCCATATCATTAATTTGCCAATTAAAATTTTTAATATCTTTTTCTGTAGCACCTCTAACTACATTAATCCGAGGAACAGCAAATAAATCATATTGACATGACTTAGCTACATTCCTAATTAAATTCAAAAGGGTAAATGGAATTTGCTCATCAGCATCTATTTGGAATAAAAAGGGCTTGGTAGCATATTTAAATAATTCGTTCTTAAATTCTGCAAAATCATTTTGAAAATCAAAATACTTTAAAGTTAATCCAACATATCCGCAAAAATCTTGTATTTCCTTCGTTACTTTGTTTTTATCTGCTAAGACAATAACCTCCTCTTCTGGTAAAATATAAGGTTCAAGTGAATTAATTAATCTTTTAAATTCAAAAAACTCGTCTGCTACAGTTATTCCATAAGTAATCATGATACTTGGTGACTCTAATCAATATACTTTTTATTTATAAAAATTAAATCAGCTTCCGGGCAAGATACCAAAGAGCAATCATTTTCATGAATCAACTCAAACCCTAAATCGTTTAAGGCTTTAATATCTTGGTCTTTATTTGTCTGACCTTCATACATCATTTCGATATCTGTTGAAGACACACAAGACTCCATTTGTATAAAAACAGTTTTTTGTAACCAGTCTCCAGCACTCAAGATACAATCTAAATCATTTCCTTGTGCATCCACTTTTATATAATCAACTCTATCAAAATCCGTTTTATCTAAAATTGATTTTAAAGTAACACAATCAACTTGTATTTCTCCAGTTTTTGAAATATTGCGCGGTGCATACCAACCATCTCTTGACCTATCCCTTACTAAATTTTCTAATTTCATTTTTAATAGGGAATTACAACCCGCTTCATCATAAGTGTTGAAATTAGCCTTCCCTGTTTTTGTAGAAATTGCAGCCTGAATGAATTTATTGCAAGCGTTCGTTTCATAATTTATTGGATCTATTCCAATTGTATAAAACTTCTTGCCTCGCATCTTAAATAAAAACTGGCGTATAAAACCACCTCTATGATGACCAATGTCAACAACATTCAATAAATCTCTTTCTTCTAATACTGTAGATATTAAATTTTCCATAATGTTTCAAATAACTAAATTTTAAGTGCTCCCCAAATTCCGAAAAGATAAGAAAACTTACTAAATTTATCGCTGTCCCTAATTTCTTCATTTACAGCCTGAGCTAGTCCTTCAAAACCTGCATTTTCTATCTTAGGATCTGGATAGTCATGGCCAAAAATAATTCCACCTGATTTTAATTTAGGAGTCCACGATAGTATATCTAATTTCACGTTCTCGTAATCATGTTCTGCGTCAATAAAAATTAGATCAAGAGAATTATCTTCAAAATCTTTGGCCGCATCTGCTGAATATTTTTCTATAACGGAGATAGAATCTAAAATACCACTATCTTTTAAATTCTTCTCGAAATCCGCTCTTGTGGAGGCTCCTTGCAAAGAGTCTTTGTGCTCTGCTGATCCTAAAAAGGGGTCTACACAAAATAGTTCAAATTGATCTTTTGGTATATTGGATTTGAAAGCGTAAGTGGCTCTACCTTTCCAGCATCCAACTTCAATAGCCTTACCTTCAAGAGTGGAGAAGATAACCCACATCAATGGAATTTGATAACCACATAACCAACCTTCAATCTTATTGGTTTCGTCAATAAGATTTTTTATGAAGTTCGGGTTGATTCTATTTAATAAATTTTGGTATTTTTTGAATATACCAAGATCTCTTTCTAATAGTTCACTCATAAAAAACTCCTTCTAGGTAAGCACGACCTAGAAGGAGCGATATAAGTCACCTCAAAGCTTTACTTAACTTTGATCATTATATCTTTCTGTTCCTCTTTCTCAAGAGGTATTTTGATTCTCAATAGGCCATTTTTATATTCTGCCTCAATGGAATCCTTATCAACGTTCTGGTGCAAGGTGAAGTGCTTCTTGACAGAGCGTCGAGATATTTTTCTATGGTAGAATTCAGCATCATCATCTTTTTGCTGAGATCCCGCCTCAATCTTTAAGGTTTGGCCAGATACAGATACAGAAATATCTTCCTGATCTAATCCAACCAATGCAAACTCAAGAATAAAATCATCATCCTTGTCTTTATAAGCATCAAAAGGCTCTGAGCCTGAATAAAATGGAGTGTTAGCTTGATTAGCTAACGATTGCATACGCTTAAAGATATCTCCCTCGAAAACCAAGGGAGCCAACATTTTGTTTATCATCATTGTCATACTACTATTTTTAGTTAGTTTTTGTTTTTCTAGCCCCAATTTGGGTACTGGAAATTCTCAGACAATAGAGATATACTAAATTAATCCTCGTCGAATTGTGCTTCGTCGATACGATCTAGTATAAATGCTATTGTTTCATCGAGTTCTACCTCGTCTGTTAAATTAATTTCTGGTTCGGTCATAGTGCATGTATATACACAAACGAAACCCTTGGGGAATTTTACCCCTCACAAGATTTACATTCCATCAAAGACCTTGATAGTTCTTGGCTTGGATTAGCGCTCCTTTGGTAATACAAACCTTTCACTCCATTCTCCCAAGCGAAAATCATAAGTTGATTAACTTCTTTCATTGGGGTCTTTGGTGCTATCATTAAATTAAGAGACTGGCCTTGATCCAAATACTTTTGCCTCTGCGCTGCCTGTATTACGATTTCTTTTTGGGAAATCTCCTCGAAAGTCTTGAAAACCTCCTTATCATCCTCTGACATAAAGCTCAAATGTTGGACAGAACCTCCTGTTTTAAGTATGCCAAGCCAGACTTCATCATTATCCTGACCATACTCCGCCAAAGCCTCCTTTAAATAAGGGTTTCTATAAGTGAATTTCCCTTTCGCCAAGTTCTTTACAAAGTAATTTGAGTTTAAGGGTTCAATTGAAGGAGAGACTTGGCCTAAAATAAATGAACTGCTAGTCGTAGGAGCTATTGCTAAAGTAGTTGTATTCCTGCGCCAATATTTTTTGGCATATAAAGGCCCACCAAGAAGCTGAAATAATTGGCCTGTAGCCTTATCACTCTTCTTCCTAATCTCTTTGAATATAGAACTATTTGCTAATTTAGCTTCCATGCTCTCAAATCCAATTTTTTTACTTTGTAGATAAGAATGCCAACCTAGAACCCCCATCCCCAATGCTCTATGACGTTTTGCGAAATTATGAGAAGACTCCATAAACGGTAAATCTTTCGTTTTCTGAATATACTCCTCCATTACCGAATCAAGAAACATAGTCAAAGTTTCAATCGCATCGGTTTTAATAATCTCATCCCACTGAACTAAATTCAAGGAAGATAAACAACAAACAAAAGACTCATCCTCTTTCGAAGGAAGACTGATTTCATTGCAAAGATTAGAAGCAAATATCTCCATCGCATTTTCCTTATAACAGTCTGGAGCTTGGTTATTTGCAGTGTCCCTGAAAAATAAGTATGGGTACCCAGTCTCAAACCTTTTTTTAATCACTGAAGCCCAGATCTGACGCTTATCTGGATCTCCACCAATCATCGATTTCATCCAATTATCTCCGACCGTAATTCCGAAAGACATTTCTTGAATTGGGTTTCCTTCACTCCTTATCCTTAAAAACTCCTTTATATCTGGGTGATCTATAGGTAGGTAAGCAGCGAAAGAACCGCGACGAACATTACCCTGAGAAACTACAGCAGCAACCTTATCAAAAAGTTCCATGAAATGCACCGCTCCAGAAGATTCTCCTCCAGAGTTAATTTTAGCTCCCCTAGCCCTCAAATCTCCAAAATAAGCAGACGTACCAGAACCGTGTTTGGTTTGCATACCCACTTCGCTTTGCTTAGCTAAGATGCCATCCATCCTGTCTGGCACGTAAACTCCATTACAGGAAATGGGTAGACCACGTTTTCTGCCAAAGTTTGACCAAACAGGAGAAGCTAGAGAATAAAACCCCTGCTCCATATAAGAAACAAATTTCTCAGCGAACCCGTCTATGCCCAAGTAACCTTGAGCGGTCTTCGCTATATCTTCAATCCTTTCTTCTGGGGTTTCTCCTTTTAGGTAGCCTCTCTCAAGAAAAACTCTTGAGTCCTCGTTAAGCCAATAATTTTTTGTCATTTAGAACAAGTCGTCTGCATTGTAAGTTTGTGAATTCTTTGAGTATTCCACGGGTCTAGAGTAAAAGAAGTCTGTAGCATTATTGCCAAGTAACTCCTCTTCAAACCAGATGGTATCTTTCAGCAGATTTTTGTCAACCTCAAAAGGCTCTTTAAAGCCAATTTGTTGCATCGACTCATTTATTCTATTTTTAATAAATTCTTTTAATACAATGGCGTTCAATCCTTTTTGACGGATGCCATTAATCATCCAGTCCACGATCTTGCTTTCAGCTTCAAAAGCGCAAACTGCTTCTTGGGCAATTCTTTCCTCAAGCTCTTCATCAAATAATTCTGGATGCTCTTCACGGATAGTATTTATAAGCTTCATCCCCACAAGAGCATGTAAATTTTCTTCGTTTCTTGTATACTTCACTTGCTGGTCTGTATCTTTTAAGACATTTTTATTACGAGCAAACCAGTTTATGACGTAAAATTGAGAAAATAACGACACATTCTCTACGAAAAGGGTAAACAAGATTAAGGCATAAACATATTGCTTCTTGCTATTTTTGTAAAACCTGTGGGTATATTTACGTAAATAGTTTACTCGTCCCTCGATAAAATCCAACTTTAGGTTTTCTTCGAATACCTCTTCCAAACCAAGTACTTCAAGTAGCCTTTCGTAAGCGTTATTGTGAATAACTTCCACGTTAGCCATAACAAAACCCAAGTCACTAAGAGAGGGGTGCGGCAAATTGTCACCAAGTTTGCTCCAGAACTTTTTAACAGCTACCTCGATCTGGCCAATAGCAGATAAAGTCCGCACAATTATTTCTTTTTCTTGATCATCAAGAACCACGTTAAAGTCCTGTATATCAGAAGCGAAACTAAATTCTTTGTCGGTCCAAAACCCGTTGTGCATTGCTTCGATAAAATCCCCAGCCCATGAATAATGGTCTGGCTTACGTGATACTTGCTCTTCGAAAATCATGTCTTAATAAGTTACACAGATGGTATCGATCTTGGCGTTTTGGTCAACGAAAATTTCAATAAAAAAATGGCGAAGCCATTTTATTAATACGAACGTAGAGAGTATTAATAAAATACGTATCCTAACAGCACTGGTAGGATACGTATCCTTACTACAACGGTAGGATACGTATCCGTAGAACGATACCGATACGTGATAATCGGAATAAAAATCGGTTTGTCAAGAAAAAAAATAACTTGACAGAAATGGGTTAGGTGTAGATTATACGTTTTAACGAAATAACATGGAGTTCTCAGAAGAAACAGACCCTTATTTAACAAATCTAGTTAAAGAAGACGACAACGAAGATGCTTTAAATATGCTAATAAGTAGACATTCTGGTATTTACGCCGATATGGTAAAAAGATACGGATCTAAGTCATTATCGATTAATCAGATTTATGACTTAATGAATGAGAAAGATTATGTTATTTACAAAGCAGCTCTAGAGTATGATGAGAGTAAGGCGAAATTTTCTACTCATGTTGGCAACAAAGCGAAGTACTTATGTTTAAGCAAGAAAACTGCTTGTAAAAAGAATAATAAAACTTTATCCTTCGATTCTATCGAATACGCTGAAGAATCAAGCGAACTACTACCAAATGAAAAATGTCAATTGGGAGAGGCATTCCTTGATATTATTAATATGATCAATGATCATTCAGATGAAAGAGTAAAATTTATTTTTAAAGAAAGGTATTTCGGTGGGGAAAGAGGTAAGCTAAAAACTTGGAAAAAGATTAGTCAAGGGCTTGGCTTATCTGCTCAAGGCTGTATAAATATACACGATAGAACTTTACTAGAATTCCAAAAACAAATTAAGAACAATGCGTAAATTAAACTTAGACGTACCCTTCAATTCCCTTAGTTTAGGCAATGTGTCACTAAACTTTGCTAGAGAATTAAAAGAAAAAGACTTAGATTTAAATATCTTCCCTATGGGAAGATCTGATCTAAAAGCCTACGATAAATTGTCTCAAGATTTTTTTGAATGGATAAAAGACAAAGCGTTGAATAATCTAAAAAAATTAGATAGAAACACCCCCACACTAAAGGTTTGGCATATCAATGGATCTGAGAAGAAAGTATCAGATAATCAATTCTTGTATTCGTTCTATGAGCTTGATTCCCCGACAGAAGAGGAGATAAACATAGTGAAAGCTCAGAATCATGTTTTTTTCTCTTGCTCCGAGGCTGCTGAAATTTTTAAATCGAAAGGGTGTGATAATGTATCTTATGTTCCATTAGGGTTTGATAAAGACTTCCATGTTACAAACAAAAGTTATTTAGGAGATGATATTATACACTTTGGGATTATAGGGAAAATGGAGCGTAGAAAAAATACGCAAGCTTTGATGCAACTATGGTGCAGAAAATTTGGCAATAACCCAAGGTATCAACTTAGTTGTTTGGTTGGAAACCCCTTCTTGAATAAGGAACAAATGGATGATCAAATTAAATTATCGCTAAATAACGAAACCTACTCTAACGTAAATATTTTACCTAGGTTAGAGACTAATAGTGAAGTTAATGAATTAATTAATTCTATTGATATAGACCTTTCAGGTCTTTCGAATGGAGAAGGTTGGAATCTACCGTCTTTTAATGCTACAGCTCTCGGAAAGTGGTCCATTGTTAGCAATTGTACCTCACATAAAGATTGGGCTAATGAAAATAACGCGATCTTGGTTGATCCTATAGGTAAACAACCATGTTACGATAATGTATTCTTCAGAGAAGGTGGTCAATTTAACCAAGGAGAATATTACAGACTAAATGGAGAACATATAGGTGACGCTATGGATCAATCAATACAAATGGCTAAGTCTGAGAACACAGAAGGACTAAAACTTCAAGAAGAATTCACCTATAAAAAAACAATTGAAAAAATTCTAGAGAGGATCTACTAATATGCCAATTTACATTTACAAAAACCCAGACACAGACGAACGCATAGAAGTCATCCAAACAATGGCAGAAGAACACATCTATATTGATGAGTTTGGTCTAGAATGGAAAAGAGTATTTACAGTTCCGCATGCATCAATTGACACAAAGGATGATGCATGGGATCATAATCGGTTTGTTGAGAAAACTGGTAAAATGAAGGGGACAGTAGGAGACGTTTTAGACTACTCTTCAGAACTCTCTGAAAAAAGAGCGCAAGCTAATGGGGGGGAAGACCCGATAAAAAAGAAGGCGTTCAACGAATACGAAAAAAGTGTCGGCAAAAAACACCTTTCTGATAGGAAAAAGACTATAGAAACTTCTAAAATAAGAGTGGACCTAGATTAGGTAGTCTGGTCTATCAATGAGGTGTTAAAATAATCAAATTTCAGGGCTCCTGTGAAAGAAGGAGTTTCTACTACGAAATGAGCCTTATGTGCCGGGTTAGTAGCACTATTATATCCTGTTATAATATAACCTGTAACGATTTCTGCTACGCCAGCAATTGCACTACCTTTCGATGTCTGATTAGCTCTAGTTGCCGCTGCATGATGAGTATTTACAAGATAGGAGGAAGGGTTATGGGCAACTCTAACGCCAGCCCATCCTTGAGAGGCAGCTTCAGTGCCATCAGATAAAGTTACGGTAGAATTACCTGTAATCGGCGTATTAAATTCTGCAGAGCTATTAAAATTCACGGATGGTCCTTGGAAGGTAACAGCACTAACCACATTACCATTCATACTAATACCACCATCGAAAACAACAGACCCGTCAAACTCTGCAGACCCATCGAAATGAGTATTCCCTCTAAATCTCCCAGAATGAGGTGAAGTAACCTCAAGATGAGCGCCTATGGAAACATCTCCACCAGCAATGGTAGTTCCGCTAGCGAAGTTTATAAGTAAAGACTCGTTAGTGCTATGACTTATAGATGTTTTATGATCTGCAATGACAACGCAACCCGTGGTTTTATCTCCAAGAACAACAGATTTACCTGCAACAATGGTATTATTTTGCCCACTAGCTCCGAAATCATTTGAGATCCCATTCAGAAGAACGTTATAATCTCCCGAAAATGCTGTATTACTCGAACCATTGACTAAAACATTATTAGCCCCTGTCACGGTATTATTTACACCACCTAAAGCTATACTAGTACTAGAGGTATTGTTAGAATTGGCCGTAGTGATAACCTCCTTAGAGGCGATAGTTAAAGAGTGAGAAAAATTAAAGTCTCCATTTAAAGTCCTGTTAAGAATAGCATTTACGCCAGTTACTTGATCGGTAAATGTAATATCCCCGCTATGGCTTATAAAAGTTGGGAGTTGTAATTGTTGTGGTTGAATTTTGCTATACGGCATAATACAATAGATTATCTAAAGAACATTACACTTTTTCTATGAAATTTACACTTTATAAGCCAAATGCTAAAAATACAGGGTCTGCATTTACTTTTGACGCCACTAAAGACAATAGTGGTAAATCAGTATTGTTTGTATCAATGATCCAGCAATATAGTTGGGATGATCAGAAAAAAACTGGTTCTTTTAAGCAAAACGCTAAAAATCCAGATAAATCAACCACCATCAAGTTGACTGAAGTTGAAGCGGGAGAGTTCATCTCTTCGTTCAAAACCCGTATTCCGTTTGTAGGATTCCATAAAACTCAAGAAAAAACAACAGTTATCAAGCTAACCCCTTGGGATAAGAACAGGACGATCAAAAATAAGAACGTTCAAGGAGAATGGACAGAAACCAATTATAAAACTCCAGCTTGGGGTTTTACTATTACAAAAGACTCTTCACAATACTTCAAGCTACCTATGGAAGCAGGAGAGGCCGAAGCCTTGGCTATATTGCTAGAACACTATATTAAAGAAAGTTTTACTGCTCAAGCGGAAGCCTATAAGAAAACCTCAAATAATTCTTACCAAAAACCAGCTCCAAAACCCTCTCCGATAGAAGAGGATGACGACGATGTCCCATTCTAAGATAAAAGTTTTAGTGCAGTCCAATTACTGCCGAATGGTAACTGGCTTTGGGAAGAATATGAAAAATATTCTTCTGGCACTTCATAAAGACCCTGACATTGAAGTTTTCGAAGCTTCTAATGGAGTACCATACGGGCGTGATACTGGGACTCCTTGGGAATCATATGGGACATACCCATCTGACCCTAAAATCCTGAAATTAATAGAGAAAGATCCCGCGAAAAAAAGGGCGGCACAATACGGATTTTACAATATAGATAAGATAGTAGAAGAAGTAAAACCTGACGTATTTTTGGGTATAGAAGACGTATGGGCATTTCGAGAGTATGAGAAGAAAAAATGGTGGGCTAAAACTAAAAAAATTATATGGACAACCCTAGATAGTCTACCGATCTTAGATCAAGCATTAGAAACAGAGCCAAAATGTGATCAAATGTTAGTTTGGGCTTCTTTCGCAGAAGAAGCTATGAAGAAACTTGGACACAAGACGGTTTCTACGGTACATGGAGCCGTTGATTACAGCCACTTTAAACCTTTAGAGAATAGAAATGAACTACGAAATTTGCATGGTCTTGATAGCGATTTCGTTATTGGTTTTGTATTTAAAAATCAACTAAGAAAATCTGTACCAAATCTCTTAGAAGGTTTCAAAATATTTAAAAAACGCAATCCAGAAATTTCTACCAAATTACTTCTTCATACAGACTGGGGAGAAAAATCAATGGGCTGGGATATCCCAAGATACTTGAAGGAAAAGGATCTAGAAAATGGAGAAGTATTAGCGACTTACGTTTGCCATAAGTGCGATGATTATTTTGTGCAACCATATTCAGGAGAGGACAAAGATTGTTCTAGCTGTGGCGCAGAAAAATCAGTTAAAACGAAAAATAGCGCTAAGGGAGTCGGTGAAAAAGAACTCAACGAGATCTATAACTTAATGGATGTCTACTGTCACCCATTTACAAGTGGTGGGCAAGAATTACCTATTCAAGAAGCTAAGGCTGCAGGACTAATAACGTTAGTAACCGACTACTCTTGTGGTACGGATTCAGCCTATGAACATCAAGGAGGATTACCTTTAGCTTGGAATGAATATAGAGAACCTAGTACTCAGTTTATAAAAGCTACGACTTGTCCTGATAGTATCTGTGAAAGGCTTGAAGAGGTTTATAATATGAGTGAGACCTCAAGGTCTCAACTTATTGAAACTGGTATAGAATATGTAAAAAAAGAGTTTTCGGTTGAGAATACTATATCTAAATTAAAATATTTTATAAAAACAGTAGAACTAAAAAAAGATCAAGGGGAAGTCAAACAAGAAGAAGATACTGGAAATAAAAAAATAATCCTAAACGAATTATTAAAAGATATACCATTAAAAGATAGAATAGCTGTTGTTTTACCTAGATCAGCAGGAGATGTCTTGATAGCGAACTCTTTAATGGAAAATTTGCAATCCCTTTATCCAAATAAAAAAATATTCTTTGTGACAAACCCAGAATATTACGAACTAATCAATGATAATCCCTTCGTATATAAAACAATTCCATATACAGAATCTTTTGAAAACCTTTATTCTTTAGAAGGACAAGGATCATATGAAGGTCTTTTCGAAATAGCCTTCTTGCCTCACTGTATGACTCAAAAAACTTACAGTTATACTCATAATGGTAAAGATAAAACCCAATTCGAATTACGATGAGTCATTTAGTAGAAGTTTATGCCAAAGATTTAGGTGTGAAAATCGGGGAGCCGATATTTAAACCTCATTTCTATCCTATCCTAGAGGATAACTATATAACAATACATACGGACAATAAAGTCCCAGCAAAAGAATACGATTACTGGGAAGAGGTGATTTTAATAGTTAAAAAAGAATTACCAGAGATTAAATTCATCCAAATTGGATCTGGTAAAGAGCCTATAATAAAAACCGCAGATAAATTTATAAAAACAGAATCTATAAAACAATCTGCGTATATTATAGAAAAATCTTTAATGCATGTTGGTATAGATAGCATGCCAGTTCACATAGCGTCGAGCTTTAATAAAAAAATAGTAGCTGTATATAGTCACACTTACGCTTCCACTTGTGAACCCATTTGGGGGGATAGGGAAAATTACTGCATAATTGAATCTCACCGAAATGGCTTTAAGCCATCCTTCTCGTTAAAGGAGACGCCTAAAACAATTAACTTAATAAAGCCTGAAGAGATATCGAATGCTATCTTAACAAAATTAGGCGGAGACAAAAGCAGTAGGGAAACCATGTATATAGGGGGTAAATATAAGAACCCACTCATACAAATAATACCTGATAAAAAATATAGTTGTTCTAACGCGAAGATAAACTTGCGTTTAGATCTTTTACACAAAGAAGAAAATGTTTTGCATTTATTTTCCAACAATAAAGTTTCGATTATAACAAAAAAAACTTTGAGTGATGATATTTTATCCAAGCCAAATATAGAAGGAATACATTATTTTAGTAATAGTTTCGACGCGAGCTTTATTGAGAAAGTAAAAAAGAAAGGTTTAGATCTACACCTGTTTTGCACTAAAGAAAAAAAAATATCAGAACAACGATTCAAGTTTTTCGACGAAAAAATAAATCTTTTCGAAAGACACAAGAAGATCCGAGACAATAAAAAGAATTTTAAATTAAAAGAAGAGAATTTTAAAATTAAATCCTACAATCTTTATTATAAGGGAGGAGAAGCTCATACTTCTTTATACGAAGCTAACGGGAAAAAGAAAATAAATGATATTTTTCTTGATCTAGAGTACCTTATGATTTATAAAGATGGCGATGAGTGAGAATACTATTTACGGTCCTGAAGTCTACAAGAGAAACAATCATGGTCTCCTCAGTAACGCTACGTACCTATTCAATGAAGATGGTTCTGTCGATTGGAGATCAATGGTAAAGGACGAGTTCCTTTATCCGAACAAAGGTTGGTTTGATTCTAGAAAGAAAAGTGTCCCAACATCTGTCGATGGACTTCAAGATAATCAGCTTTTAATAATGTTAGGGGGTATAAAAGAACTCGCTAAATTAAGGGGGTTCGACTCTGTATCTTTTAAAACTGAGAATGTAGCTGACGGATATGTAAAGAGCACTTGCAAGATCAATTGGATCGGCAATTATGAAAGTAATGGGTTACCCATCTCATACGAAGATGTCGCAAATGCTTCTCTATACAATACAAACTCCTTCGCGGCTAAATTTTTGGAAACAATAGCTTGTAATAGAGCTTTCGTGCGTTGCGTTCGTAATTTTCTTAATATCCATATTGTAGGTGCAGATGAAATTGATAAATCTAAAGACGCTGACAATTCCTTCTCTATAGAATCTTCTAGTGATGAAGTTAATTCAATAGCTTCTCTTTCGCCTCACGCTCAGCTTAAAACGATTTTTGTAGACGAAATGAATGGAGGTTCGTTCGAAGAGTTCAAAGAGCTACTACGCACCTTCTGGTCCCAAGAAAAGTACCAGAACCCAGATGCAAAAAATTGGAATCAATTCTCTGACATACCAGTTAAAGAGGCCCGTAAGATCAGGGTTTTATTGAAAAATCTATAATCCAAGGAAGTTTCTCTGGCTAGCTTTTAATCTGTTTAACGGAGACAAGCTTCTATTTGATTTTGAATTAGAATCTATAATTATCTGCTCATCTGGGGGTAATAATTTGAGAGTGGATTCGTTTATAGTGGTAGTAACCCCAGCAGAACCTAATTTAATGGATATCCCAGAAAGTGTTATCTTAAAAGAGGTTGGTATGCTAAGTCCAACGATAGTTCGACTAGAGTTTTGAAGGGTTTGCCCCCTAGAAGCTCTGTTAGAAATATTAGAAGCTTCAAGCGATAGTATATCAGAAATGGTACCGTCTTTTAAATCCAAGGATATTGGGAATAAAGCATTACCCGAAGCTCCATTGCTTTTCAAACTGTAGTATCTGATATCGAATCTTTCTGATACTTCTTGTATTTTCTCAGCTAAAGCATCTAAGTTATCTTGCCTTCTAGCTTTAGCCTCTTCCTTCTTACGAGAGTCTTCTGAATCTAATAAATCCGTAGGAGTTTTAGACCTTGTGAAAAACGCTTTCATTGTATTAGGGGTCGATGCATTATCCCCTTTCATCATATCGTTCCAAATGTTTCGAGACGCAATAATAAGATCCTCTATTTTTTTTTCTAATTTTTCAGATATTCCAAGGTAAGTGGTATTGGTTTGAGGGTTCTGTACAAATTGATAATTTTTATCATTCAATAAATCATAATCTAACTCGTCCTTGCCTCTTCCAACCAAATGTTTTTGATTATTGGATACTCGACCTATGAAACCATAAGATCCACCTCCACTAGAATTAGATTTTTCAAAAAGGAATTTCAATTTTTCAGCGGCGGCTCCACTAGCTGTTTTGTGTCGTTCAATAAATGACAACAAATCCTGTAGAGCGTCCACATCCTTTATGAGAACATCATCAGCTTTTTGTTCTCCAGCTTCTGGCTCAGGCTGCTCTAATTGGAAAGGTCCAGATATATTCATATCGGAATTATTCCATTGAGTCCTTTTGGCCCTGTAGGATCTCATTTTATTAGAACAATATATGGAATTTGTAATCACGCTAAATACATCTTTAATTAGAATGTAAGCCTTGGATTTAGAGGGTCTTTGTGGAGGCTTACCATTGTTAACATTCCTAAGTTTTAAGAACTTACCTTTCTTTAAATTAAAGTCAGATTGATTTGCATCATCCATCAACTCTTGTGTTGCCCCTAGTCCAGCAACTTTTTCCCATTCTAACAGGCTCCCTCCGGGGACTTCATCTGCATCAGACCAATCTTCTCCCCAATCTAACTTTAAAGGTCTTCCTTTAGCTACAAAATGAGTGGCTATATAAGCTATAACATCAAAAGAATTAGCATCAAGTTTCCCAGCGAGGAAAGCTCCATAGAAAACAGCGTATAGACTTTCAGAAATACCCAAGTCCCTTAAAAAAGGGTTGACATTAACTTTGTGGAATCTAGTAAATCTATTAGAATCATTAAATTCAAAAGTCTGCTCCTGTTTCTCTATAGTAGAACTGAATCCGTTAACCACTTTTGGATTAAGGAAGTTTTCAGTAAAACTGGCGTTTAGGTACTTGGATTGAATAGCTCCGCTTTGTGTTAAAGGATTAGTCACGCTTAAATTAGAAGCCGAGGAAGAACTGACAAATTGTATAACTCCCGGCCTAAAAGGATTAACAAACCAATAGTAACCATATTTAGACGCGATAGTAGACAATATAGAATCTAGAGTCCCAGATTCTGTAAATAAAACTTTGTTGGTTGTAGATTCTGGCAATCCAATTATGTTAATTCCAGCTGCCGAAAATCCTTTCTTAGCTTCCGCTAACGTGTACCCATACTTTAAATTGTAATTTGCTAAATCGGGGTTTTGTTTGTAAAAAATACTGACAGGTGAACCTGTACCATCTCCCTCAAGATAACTTAAATTTTCTTGTAATGTTTTGTTTTGATAAACCAAAGAGATCTTTGTTCCAGAAGAAGAAACAGAACTTTCTTCGTTATAAATATTACCTATTAAGATGACTCCACCATTTTGTCTTGGCTGCTTAAAAGGAAACCTTTGTTCTGCAATTGTGATCGGCGAGTTAGGTAGTTCACCAAAATAAGGCATTGTTACATAAGAACCTCCAGAAGATGATAAATACTGAGTTGAGGTAGCGCCAAGCCCATTATATTGTCGTCCTCCAGTAGCAAAGATTTGAGTGGTACTAGAGGGCATTCCCCCAGATCCTTTGTCATGAGGATGAGAACTCAGACCTCTCACCAAGAAACAATGAGATTTAAGTCTTAACGAAGTTATATCTTCATAAGATCTAGATATAGTTCTTTGCCTTCCATTTTTTTGTTCTGTTTTCTCCACCATAATGAAGTTCAACATTAATTTTTCGAGGTCCGGGTTAGAGAACGTAGTTCTGCCTCCGCCACTCCCAATTAAAGACCCTAATTCATCTTCCTCGTTAGTAATGTCTTTAGCTTTCAAAACAGTTTGAACGCTAGCGGTATGGCTACTTCCACCATTAGAGAAGTTTATGTCTACACTAATTATAGTTTCGGTATCAGGGATAATGTTGCTCATAAAGAAAAGGTTTCTGTAGTGGGTTGAATTAACTTTAAAGAAGTGTTAACTCCAGTTTCAATAAGAGTTACACCCGTAAATATTTCAAGAAAGCTACTTGTTTCCTGCTCTAAACCATTTAAGTAAAGGTCTACATGATTCTCGACAAAACCAGTGCCGTAAACATCTGGATAAGTAGAGATTACTTCAGATATATTGTCTGATTTAGGAATACCAAACAATATTCCTGTTGGATCATTTAAATCGTCAGAAAGATAAACCTTTTGGCCATTAAAGAATATATCATACTCACTTTCCATTTGCGCTATACTATCAGTCACACTTATAGAATCAGCTGCATCTTTTAAACTCGTAAACGAAATCGACCACGCATCAGACGACTGAGCAGTTTTGTAAACTGAGATGGTGGGACTTTGAGCTTTTTTATCATAAAGAATTAAATCAGATTTAGATAAAATTAAACCCGTTTCAAAAATAAATTTATTTGCGGAATGTTCCTGATCTATAGCATAACTACCTTTATCAGTAAAAGAGTAGTAAAAACGATTTTTACCAGCCGTGGACGACAAATTTCCTTCTAATATTGTTTGAGAGTTTAAGGAAAGTCTAGAACAGTTACTCCCAGTAATGATAAGATCATCATAATAAAAAGGGTCTTCTTTAATTTTTCCATCTGCTCCAATCATATGATAATTGGTAGATAAATACTTATCTTGTAAAAATGCAATTTGGTTGCTTTCAAAAATATTGAAAGCACTTCCAGATATAGTAGGGTCTCCTGTATGTAAAATATAATTATAGTTCATGATCTCTCCCCCATATAATAAATATAATCCTTTTTTAATTTATCAGAATCTCCTTCAAGCGAAGATCCAGAAGAAGCTGGAGTTACTATATGATAAGTCTCTAGTAAAGGTGTTTTTTGTACTCCGCTTATATCAGACAATGTCCCAGCCAAGGGAGTTTTTCCATATAAAGTTATGTTCATGCTTGAAGCTCCCCCCTGCCTAGACATTCCAGTAGTTTCGGCGTAAGTTTGAATGGATTCTGAGATATCATTTAAGCCCAATGTATCATAAGCATTTTCTCCTGTCGGGTAATACACTGAGCCAGAGTTAGAATGTAATTGACCTAACTCTTCTTTGTAGAAGGTTTTAGAATCTCCATTATTTAATGTGTAATATTTATAGATTCTATCACCTTCTTTCTTATTGCTACTAGAACTTGAAGAAAAGCTTCCAGTAAAAGTTTCTCTCCCCGTCTCTATTGTTAAAGAGCCTGTAGAAGCATAATCATAACCAGTTATCCCAGTTTTATAAACTATCGTCTCATTATATCCAGTTACTCTCTGTTGTGACTGGGAAGTTTCAGCAGTGAAGGTGTAATCACTAATAATAGCTTCTCCATAATCTTTTAGCACTTGACCTTCTAAATAACCAGAAAATATAGCTAAATTATTCATTGTACCACTAAAAGTGGGAGTTGAAGCTAAGGAAGATCTATAATAATATTCCGACCCTCCGATCATAATTGATTCTACGTCTGAAATATAATCTTTATCAACTGGAACTTCAATACTTTTTGTAATGTTATTGAAGTAATCAAAATAACTAACCGATAAAGAATGATCAGATATAGAAATACCAATCAAGTTCCTTTTCGATAATTCTATTTCAGAGAGCACTTTTGTGGCATCTCCTTCTGGCCCAAAAGTTTGACAAAATAAATGCCCTCTATCTGTAACACCTACATTAAATCCTTCTGAATTTCTATAAGCCACTCCACCAATAGTTTCATTATCTTTTTTTAAACAACCAACCAAAACTCCGTTGTGAATAGATTTATTAAATTCAAAATCTAATATCATAGACATAAAACTAGGGTCTAATCCATGCAACGGTATTTGTAAGTTTCCTTGGGATAAATCTAATCCAGAATTAGTCAATAAAGATTGGAGTTTTGTATTCGCATTAGCTTCAGAAGAATCATATGAACCCAAGGCATATCCTGTGTGTAAAGAGGGATCATTAGCGAACCTATTATTTAGCAAAACTCCTGTGAAGTTTTGTCCTGCACCTAACACATCTATTTCACTTGAATCATAATTAAAGTCATGAAAAGCTACAAGCTTTTTATTACTAAGACTTTGTTGCATTCTTAAATTTAAACTTAAATCACTCATTAATAATACTTACTTAAATTATACGATATTGAATTTTGTCCCGTGGAAAAAGATTCAGAAATAATGTCTGACCCACTGCAATAACCAGAAACTATAGTTTTTAAAGTATCCAAGTCGTCCCCTTGATTACTACAAGAAGAAGACACCGAGTATTGACCAATTTTTCTGGAAGCCACTAGGCTAGCTTGAACTCCACTAATTGTTTCTTGCACACTGCTTAGCTGTATTGGAACTGTATCTTTTATAGAAAGAGACAAGTTGTCCAACTGACCTTGAGATAAATCCACATTATTACTGTAATTATAAGAATAATTTAATGTTTTTTCAATTGGATCTTTGGTAATAGAAAAATTCTTAGGCGTTGAGTCTAAATAAGATGAATTGAATTTATATCCTGTAGCAATATCAACAAAATCTTCTAGAGCTGTTCTAGCTATATTATAAGGGTCAATCGTCTCGAAAGCTCCTGTGACAGCTAGAAATACTGGACCTTCTTCATAAACTCCAGTATTAGAAATTACAGATATACCCTGATAGGCTAAAGATCCATTTACGGAAACATTAGCAAGAGAAGAGTCTTTGGTAAGACCTATAGACACACTATGTTTATGTACCACATTACCATCAATTAAATCAACATTCTCTGGGTTCGAAAAATTAAAAGAAAAATTCAACAAGTTAGCTCCAGTTTCTAAATCATAATTAAAAGAAGAAGGACCATCAGAAACGAATTCATATACGCCTGTTTCATAATCAGAATAAGAATTAACCAAGGCATTTATTGCTACATCCGTAGCTTGAGCTGGAGTGAAATTACCTGTTGTTAATAGACCTACTTGCGAACCAGTATTTGAATCAATAGATCCTTGGACACTGCCTTGCACAGAAACAGACAACTCTTGGTCTACGTTATAAGAAATCGAAGTGGATAAACTAACAACTCCACTATCTGAAATTGGCCTATCGGAAGTTGAATAATCATAAACCTCGGTAACTCCATATACGTTGTTTTTTTTATCTATATTTTCTGTACGAGACTTTAAGAAACCATTACTAGAAGAGTTAAAAAGAGAAACGTCTTCATATCCGTTAGTTAACTTACTATTAACAAATGAGCGGGCATTATCAAAGGCACTTGTCGAGTCTACTTTTATACCTTTAGCTGAAACAGAGTGAGTCGCTGATACAACTTTGTTTTTATTTTCAGAGTAAGACCAAGAATTTTGAGGCTCAGTTACCCTGAAGTATTCAGAAAAACTTTCTCCAGAATAATATAGAGCTGTTAAGCTGTAAGGTAAGAAAGACGTAAGATCGCTCTCTCCAAACTCGATAGACTCTACAAATGCGGAAGGGCAAACTTTAGATTCATTTTCTACAGTTATAGTTAAATCTTCATACTCGTTCAAAAATCCATTTATCATCTGCATTTTTTGCGAATCCAAGGAAGATAAGTCTGCACCTGTTAAATAACCAACTAAATTAACTCTTATAGCACTATGGTCCAACTCTCCTTCAAATTTTATAGAAGTATCCTCTTCAGAAAATAAAGGTATTGGAGTTGGAAAACTGTAACTCCCGTATGTAATTGAAGTGGCCATATCAAGCTATTATATAGTTTATTACACGAGTTGTTGTTCCATTAATAAAATCAGTAGTTAGTACGTCACTTGTGGCGTAATAAACAGCCTCTTCTAAAGAATTATTCATATCAGATGTTTTAGAATTTAAAAAATCTTTTGATTTTAGTAATCCATAACTAGGATGAGCTATTGCAGTAGCTGTAACTGTAGCAGACCCTAAACTATCTAAATTTGACCTCACAATCTTTTCTTTTAAATTCATCAAATCTAAAACCACAGAGTTTCTTTTGTTTTTCTCCTGTTTGTCTACGTTTATTTTATATTTTATTATACCAGTAGGCAAGCCTCCTGTATTATAAGAGTCATCTGTCGAAAAAACAATAGTTTCGTTTACAGTACCAGAAGTTCTGCTTATGCTAGAGCTTCTCGATTTTTCAAAAATTAAGTTACTAGATTCGGGAAATAATCCGTTTACCTTTTCCTCATTTTTGCCCTTGGCGGATGACCAAAACGCAATCAAATTATCATACCTTTGCAGTATGTTTTTACCCTTACTTTTATAACTAGCGGATAATTCATAATTTAAAAAGGCTCCATCCTTTGACTTTTTGCAGGAGTAGGTTACAGAATTATCTTGGGATAGCCTTGGATTAGTCGAAAATTTTATAGAAAGAGTCGCAGAATTTGAGTCTTTACTAATCCCCTTCTCTATGGAAAAAGGATTACCGAAACTAGCATACTCTTGTGTGATTATAGAATCTACTGTGTCACCTAATGCTTTCTCTAAAACACGTTGAGAGTCATACTTTAATGAAGTTAAATCTATAGATATTGTTTTCGACAAATAACCAGTATCATCTACAGAAAATGAGTTTTTGATTTTTTTTGATACACCTTGGGAAGATTCAATAAAAGAAGATTCGAAAGACTCTTGTAAATCGACCTTTAAGCTAACCAAGTCTATACTCTCTGAAAGTGTACCATTATATCCTGAATTAAACTTAGCATTTTCAGATATGCCGTCTTCATAATAACCTATTTGTGGTCTATTCTCATAATAATAATTTGTTAAAAATACCTTAGCATTTGTTAAAAATTGACTTCCAGCATCTTGTGCATATTGAATGGAAATATTTCTACTATAAGAATAAGTGGAGCTAGACCTTGAAAATGTATAGTTCTCATCAAATGATTCAATTAAATGAGGGCTTGGTATGTATTTTGAAAAAACTTTAGAACTGTAACTGCTCAACCTTCTTCTTTCTTCTATGGTTACGTTAGCGATTTCTTCACCAACTAAAGCACCTTCTGAAAAAGATAAGCTTGTGATAAGACCATTGTGTATTTCGTCTCCAGCTATTCTAGCAGTTATGTTTTGTTTTTTATAAGCTTGCCTTATTGCAGCCCTTCCAGATAATAAAACTCCATCATCATTATCAAAACTTATATCTTCAATTTTTATAGAATAATTTGAAGTTATCAAATAACCAAATATCTCTTCCGATCCCAAGTAAGAATAACTTATCTGAGATGAAGCATTTACAACGTTATTTACTATAAGACTCATTTAAAAATTATCTCGATGTGAGTTCCTGAATTTGTCCAGACATATCCAAAACATCCGCTTTCAATCCTGTAATATTCTTTAGGTTTTCGTCTATTTTCTTTCCCGCTGCAGCGGATAACTCATTAGTTTTAGTAACTAAAGCTGCGATCCCATCACTGGCTGTTTTAAATGCGTCAATATTTGTTCCAGCGTTTTTCAAACTAACAGCCATGGCATCAAGATTCATCATAACAGTTTCGGCGCTGAAAGCTCCTGCAAAAGTATCAATGCTTTCTTGAGCATTTGCTAAAGAAATATTAAGGGCGTCTCCTTTCGTGTCTAAATCTGCTATTCCTTTCTTTGTTTGTCCTGCGTTAGTTGTAGCATAAAACCCTTCAAGTTGTTTCTCTCCAAAGCCCTCTTGTCCAATAACACTAGTATTTCGGTCCAATGATTGAAGTTCAGCAGATCCAATAAGTCCGCCCTGTTGTTTGGAAACTCCAATTCCCGCCATTTTGGTGAGAACAGCTACCATTTTTTCATTAGCCCCTTTATCCAATAAAGTGCCTTTAAGTTCTGTAATCAAGCTAGCTTTATCTTGGTCACTTCCTGCCTTTGCGAATTGGCTTCTAAAGTCTTTTATTATACTCAAGTCTATTGGCCCTTGCTTTACACTTTTAGAAATTGATGATATTCTATCCGAAGTGACTTTTGTTTCCAAGGAGGCTCTTTCTTTTGCTACTTCAGCGATCTGTTTTTCAATCTCCATTCTCCTTTTGGTTAAAGCTATAGCCGTTTGCTCGCGACTAGCTCCATACTTTGCCTCGGCATCCTTCATGCTTTTCCTAGCTTCAGCTCTTGCCTCAGTACCTTCAGTGGTACCCCGGAATGTTTCCTGACTCTGAAGGTATGTAGCTCTAGCATTACCAGTAGCTACAATACTTTGAGATGCTGCGTTATCTGCTTGCAAAATGCCTGAAAGATTGCCTCCCACCGCTCCTAATAAAGAACTTCTTCTAGTCGAGGTTTTAGCCGCACTTTGCATTTGCTTACCTAAGGTGGCTCCAACCCCCTCGTTTACAAGGCTCTCAATTTGTTTGATTTTTTCACTAATAGCGTCATCAATTTCTAGGATAGCGTCTCTTTTAAGCATGACTTGGGCGGCTCTTTTCGCAGCAGCATTAAATTTATCACGCATTTCGAAGTAACCCTTTTCGTCTTGACTCATGGACGACAATTTATTTGCAGTCTCAACAAATCGCTTTTGAATTGAATCTATTATGGGGGCTGCAACCCCACCAGTCATTTTACTCCTGCCAGAAAAGTTCGAAAGATTAGTGCTCATGCCTTCAGCACTATTAAATCCATAATGGTTTGCAGACCCTTTCACATACCTTCCTCCCGCTTCTGCGTAAGCTTGGCTTACTCTAGAATCTTCTAACGCTTGGAGTTTCTTCTCTTCCATCTCAAAGTGATCATAAACAGCGTATCCTAATCCAGCAATGCCACCAATAGCAGCTCCCCAAGGTCCGCCAATCATAGCTCCTGTCGCCGCGAATTGCATAACTGTCCCTGCAGCTTTAGTATATTGAGCTGCAGTTTCTTCACCAGCTTCATTTAACTTTTCAGCAGCGATTGTTAGTCCACTTCCTGCCATAGAAAGGCCCATGCCAGCCCCAAATTGATTCCCCATAGCGGATTTTATTGAGTTACCTATTCTTCCGCCACCGCCAGTCATTTTAAAGCTCTTGTGATTAGAGCTAGCGCCTTTAAACCCTCCACTTTTCATGCCTCTACCCCTTTCGGTAGCATTTTTGCGTTCGGATTTTATTAAATCTTTAGTAGCTTCTTTGGTTAATCCTTGAGCCTTAGCAAGCTTTGTTACTTCCTTCCTCTGTTCCCGATATGCTTGAGTTAAATCACTACTACTTTTTGCTTGTGAGATTTGTGAAGCAGCATTACCTGCAACATCGTCTAGTGAGAATCTACCCTGTCCGCCAAAAGAAAACATTTTATTCCTGTCCATAGACCCCGAATTGAAACGGCGAATTCCAATTCTAGAAGCTAGCCTAGAATTACTAATAGTGCCTTTCGAGTTTCTGGGAAATTTCGAAGTAATTTGACTTAGTTTTGGGAGCTTACCTTTGTTCTTCCCGAAGATTGCGCTTTGCACTCCTTGGAATTTTGTTCCTTTTGGTCCGACACCATTTGGGAATTTTTTCTTAAACTCTGATTTAGTCATCCCCTTTTCATTTCTATGAGAATGAATGGATTCTCCTAGTTTTGAAACTCGAAATATCTTTCGAGCAGTATCTCCTGCCAAACCATCATTCCCTGATCCTTTTACCTCTCCAGTATGAGCCTTATGCCTCCTTACTTTATAGAATCCTTTGAGAGCTTTTTGCCCAGATAGATCTAAATCAAAGGTAGACCCAGTACTTTGATTAGTGTAGTCTTTAAACTTATCATCTGTCAACAAACTCGCTAATCCCATTTCTTGGATGTTTCCCGCAAAAGCCTTAACTGTTCCCTCATTAATTTGCTTAGATACAGCTCCTTTAATAATGCCTTCTTTCCCTTTCGGCATTACGCCATTAGACATTCTTTTAGCTACTTTTATTGCCTCGTTAACACTGCTATCTTTTAGCCCTTTTACTATAGAATTAATATCTCCGAAGTTTTTTTTATCTCTAGGAACTCCATAAGTAGGGACATTAACTAAGGTTTTATTATTTTCAGTTGGGTTTTTAGTCGGTTGACCAGCTTTACTTGGGTTTTTTGGACTTTGACCCATATAAAAACGGTTTAATTTATAACCTGTTTGTTCGCCATGCATCATGATGAACTTTCCATCTCTATTTAAAGCCCTCTTCCTATTTGCTTTTAAAGAAGAGCCTTTGTTAAATCTAGGGATTTGACCAGCTGTGAGAATTTCTTCACGACCTCCAATACTTACCTGCATTTCAGAAGTATTCATTACAGCTGGGCTACCTCTAAAGTTAGTGACGTAAGGGGATGCCCCTGCTGGAGAGTCCCTAGACTCATTGACCATTGCGGTCATTAAGTCTGGCTCCATTACACCATTACCACCAGAAGCGTATCGCTTGCCCCCCTTGCCTTTAAAAGAGCCAGAAGAGGCGCTATATCCAGTGACACCTCCCTGCCTAGCTATATTAGAAATATTTGTTACAATCTGTTGCTGTGCAGAAAGAAGAGCGTTCTCTCTTCTAATAGCATCGATAACCGCCTTTTCTTTTGTTGCTTGAGAGGCTGTAGTGCTCTCTAGCGTTTTCCTTAAAGCAGCATCTTTTTGTAATAATCCAATAAGGCCAGTTTCAATCTGGCTTATTTTTTCTGCAGCTGTACCCATCTTCATGATGGTAGAGAATCCTTCTCTAGCAAACCTGATGACAGTTTTAAATATTTTTGCAAATGCTACTGTAAAGATAGCTAAACCCGGACCAGATAAAAAACCGCCAATAATCTTAAATAAACCCTGAACAAATGCATTACCCCTTTCAGGGTCTAATGCACGATCCAAACCTTCAGATAAGGTAGTAGCTAAACCAACAACATTTTTCAAGAGTGGCCCTAAAGTTAAATCACCCAACTTCTCAGCAAAACTCGTAACAGCTACTGTCAGTTTGTTCAATTGAGCCAGTAAAGTTTCGTTTAATTTGGCGTTTTTCTCCGTAGCCTCATTTGCTGCGCCCATTCCTACTTTCGTAGCTTCTGCGAATACAGAAGTTTGAGACCCAATGTCTTTCAAGGCAGCACTGACAACGTTAATCTGGAAAACTCCACCTGCAAGTTCTTTTATCTGACTCGCAATAGTAGGGTCAGCTAAACCTTCTAAAGCTTTGGACAACGCTTGAAGTTTTTGTACCCCCGTCTGATTAGCATCAATTTCGACACCTAATTCTTTCAGCTTTTCAATCGTGCTACCACGGCTGATTCTTGTAAAAATAGACTTAAATGCGTTACCTATAACAGCTCCACCTCTAGCAGTTCTTTGTTCTACAGCCGTAATTAAACCAAGAAGCTCATCGAAACTAACTCCGGCATCTTCAGCTGTAGAGCCTGCTCGACTAAATCCGTCTGCGAGGTCTTGAGCTGAAACAGCAAAAGCAGTATCGACTGCTACAATTTTATTCACAACTTGATTAGCAGTTAACCCAGCAGAAGTAAATCCATTCATAGCTGCTGTAAGAGCCTTTACTGATTGCTCTGCCCCTAATCCAGATATTCTAGTTAGGATTAAAGCGGCTTGAAGCCTCTTAGCACTCTCTGTGGCTCCTAGTCCCTGACGCGCCAGTTCAGCAGCTCCACTTGCAACAGTATTAAATGATTGCCCTGTCTCTTTAGCAACTTGGAAGATGGAGTTCCTGTATTTATTGAATTCAGTAGCCCCCGCCCCTAATATACTATTTATTTCCGTTAGCTTGGCTTGAACATTGACCGTAGTAGAAACTAAAGCCTTAAACGACTGTGTAATCCCATTAATAATAGATGTGGTGGCACCAAAAGCAAAAACACGAGCTGTAGAAGCATCTAGAGATTTTTGAAATTCAGAAGCTTGACCTGTTATTCTACCTAAAGCTTGCTGTACCTGCCTAGCAGAAGCATTGATGCTAGCTGGATTTAGGTTTAAATTAGCGTTAATGTTAATTGGAGCAGCCATTGTAATTAAATACACTAAAGTAGCCTAAAAGTCCTCTGCTCCTAACTTACCTCCCTTTTCAGCCATTTTTGCTCTTAAGTCTTCAACCCCATGTACTACATTATTAGAGGTATCTTTTTCCTCTTTTGGAGAGAATTTAAATAATTTAACTGGGTCTTCTCTTACATCATCAGGTACATCTAGATTTTTTAATTTATTCAGTAAAACGGAAGCGTAAAATATTAAATTTTTCTGCCATAGAGATATCGTAAATACATTAACACCAATCATTTCATGAGGTTGTCTATACATCAGACAATAGGTATCGAAAAAAGAAGGGTTGAAAGCGGCTGCAATTAAATTTTGTTCTTTGCTTAATTGGTGTATCTTTTCGTTGATCAGCGGCATCAAAAAGTATATATCGTCTTCATCAACCAAAGTTTCCATTTTCTCGTCTTTAAATAGATTAAAGCCAATTTCTTTTTTATTTCTTTTCCTAGATGCTAGATTTTCTGCACTATGCATTATTATGCTAGACTTCCTTGAGTTCAATTCATCTAATTCATCTCTTTGCTCTTTAATTGACTTTTCGAAACTTTTTTTGACCATGTAGTCAGAAATTTTGGAAGAAGCTTTTTCTGATTTAGAGATCATCCATTCTAAGTTTTTTATAGAGGACTCTTCTTCTTTAGACCAAACTTTTCTCTCAATAGCCTTTTCTAATAACTGCTTTTTACTTTTAATACCTCTTTTTATAGCAGACTCTACACTTTCAGACTCATACTCTAAAAGCTCCAAGGAATCATAAACCCTGAAGTGCTTTAAGAAATAAGTGTTAGATTTGTATGTGATTTTGCTATAACCCCGCAATATGTCTAATAATAGCAAGGGTATTTCTGGACCTTCTTCAATCATTCATTAGGGAATATTCTCTCTAACTGCTCTTCAATTTCCTTTTGGTCTGACCCCATTTTATTATACCAAAGATTCGCGACACGAGCTAAGGTCAAGAAGCTTTGATCAAAAACCCCTTTGTTTTTCAATAAATCCTTATCTTCAATATCG
>JGI24004J15324_10000025_pt1 | contig 52708 bp, 61 predicted proteins | sample LinPmetageLP32_FD_15324 | JGI IMG/M metagenome (IMG submission 15324)
CTCTAACTAAGTACCTAAAGAACTTCACAGGTGATGTTAAAGTAGATAGTGGAGATATAGTCACAATGACTTGCGGTAATAGTAAAGTCTCACAACCTCTTGTTGTTAATCATCCTAACATGGATGCTATCAATCGTATGGGTCAATATGTTATAGATACTCGCTTTGAAGAAGCATTAGAAACCTTGCCGGAGTTTAACAAGTCAAAGTTTGAAGGTGCGTTTCAGTTAGACTCTAATACATTTAGTGAGACTATGAAACTTTGTGAGTTAATAGGTAGTGGTGTTTATCATCTCAACTATGAACATGACAAGAATAAGTTATCTATGTCTAGTTCTACTAACAATACAAACAAGTTTGAGACTTCTATTGAGTTAGAAGGCAACATTGGAGAATCAGCAACGCTAGATTTCTCTAGCCCTATTCATGTATTGTTTGACAATGAAATGATTAACTTCTATGTGAAAGATGATTTCCCGATGTTATTAATGTCGGAAAACAAATTAGTAATTAAAGCACCACACTTAGCAAACTGAGGAATATAAATGATAATAAGTAATAAAAATGGAAATGTAATATATAAATCTTGGAGAGAAAACGGAGTAAAGAAAAGCGAAGAAGTAGAGTTTAGACCGTACTTCTATGTTTCAGTAGAAGAACCCGAAATAACTCATTATCCTGTTAGTAAGTATGCTAGAGGAGAGTTCAAGTATGAAGAAGGAGACTGGGTTAGTTTAGAAGGCTATAAGTTAAAGCGGGTATATGTTCAAAAGTCATTTGATATATACAAAGCAAGACAGCATTTTAGTAAAACATATGAGGCTGATGTGCCTTATACATTTAGATATGCTGTTGATGAGATAGATGAAATGCCCGAATACAATATGCGTAAGTGGTATTGGGATATGGAATGGCAACAAGGTGGTGAACATGATAATTGCATTACTACTATTGTAATGTATGATAATTATGATAAAGAATACTATCAGTGGGCATGGTTTCCTAATGATATAAACACAGGTGGTGTCTACTTTCATGACAAAGAGCGTGTCTTTGGTAACGAAAAAGATATGATTGAAAACTTCATGGGAACTATGATTGCTAAAGACCCCGATATGTTAATTGCATGGTTTGGTCTTAAGTTCGACTTACCTAAGTTATTAGATAGAGCATGTGCTTTAGGATTGAACCCTTTAGTTATGTCTCCTTATCATAAAATAGATGGAGTCAAGCAACTTAAGGATAGTTGTAGTTTCAAAAGACAAGATGGTTATTCACCAATTGAACAACCTATTGGTGGTAGATTAACACTCAACTTAGACTTAGCATTTGAAAGACAATGGAATGATTCACAAAGAGGAACATTACCATCATTAAGTCTTGACTATGTTTCTAAGTTATTGTTTGATGAAGGTAAAGTAATGGACACTAAGTTTGAAGACCCTAATGAATTCTATCGTAGAGCATGGCTAGAAGATACAGAAGCATATCTAAATTATGCTATTGTAGATGTAGAGTTATTAGTTAAGATAGACGAGAAGAACTATTGTAGTGAAGCAATACTATCTTTACAACGACTACTAAAAGCACCATTCAAAGGTTGCTTCTATGCTTCGCATATGGGTTCAGTCTACTTTATGAGAAACGCTTGGTGGAAAGCACCAACAGGTATCAAAAGTGCTGATAGAAAAGAATACGAAGGGGCAATGATTTATGACCCACTTAGCGAAGATACTAACGGACTACATCTTAATGTGGCGGCGTTTGACTTTGCCGGTCTATATCCTTCGATGATGGTTGCTAGAAATATATCTTGGGAAACTAAGAGTGAAACTCCAACTGAGTTTGGAGTTAATATCTTAACACCGAGAGATTTCAGCGAACCGTTGGGAGATAGAATGTATTATTACAAGACTGATGAGTTAGGTCTGTTGCCTAAAGCAGTTCTTGAATTGAAAGAGTTAAGAAACGATTACAAGAAAAGAATGAAGAACTCCGAAGGTGATGAATATGTTAAGTGGCATAACAATCAAATGGCTGTTAAAAGATTGATGGCTTCTTTCTATGGCGTACTGGCCTACCAAGGGTTTGGTTGGGCTGATGTAGACTTAGCCGCTAGTATTACTGCAAGTGCAAGAGAGGCTATTAGATTAGCAGCGTTTAAGGCGAAGGAGATGGAATTATGACAACATTTCAAGGATTACCTTTTAAAGAACTTAAAAAAGGAGAAATGGATATTTTTGGTAGAGAAATTACCCGTATAAAAAGAGGCGTTTCAAGTATTAAGTTTTGTAAAATTATAGATTATTGGAATGATTCTCTATTATCTCATATCTTTAACCGAAGTTATGAATATGATGTTGTTAATTTTAAAGAAGATGACATTAAAATAGGTTGCATGGCTTGTGGTAGTGCTTCTAATGTTGGTGATAACAAATTAGAAAGAGCGCATATTTTAGCAAAATGTATTCAAGGCTCGGATAATATTTCTAATCTTCATGTGTTATGCAAAACTTGTCATAAAGAGAGTGAGAATTTAAACGGGGTAATATATTGGTCGTGGTTAAGTAATAAAGCACCGCTATTCAATCATGGCATGTTCACAGAAACAGAACAAGACTATTCTGGTAAAGATAAACATGGGTTTTATCAAATGGAATATGACACTATTTCTAAAATAGAAAATAACACTATAAACATTAAAAATTATTTTGCTTCTAAAGAAAGATTTAACAACACAGAATTACACCACTCAATGTTGCTTAAGGATATTACTAAGCAATTATTCATAAAAGAATTTATTTGTAAACAAAGCAATCTTACAGAAACAGATGTTGAAGAAATAATGAAAATTGATGAGTATTTTAATTGGTTTAAGGAGATGAAAATATGAAATGTAAAACACCATTAAGATGTAGGCCGGAATTTGAGGGTAAGTTTCATTGTAAAAGATGTGCAGAAGAATTAAAAATGAGGAATAAAAATGAGTATAACAACAGTATGTAGAGAATGCGGAGAAACTTTTAGAAAGTTTTCTCTCAAATCAAGAGAAAAGATATGTTTTGATTGTAAAGGAAGTAAAGGAAGAAATAGATATAAAGTTATGACTAATAATACTTTAGATGCTATCGGGACTATAGAAAGTTTAGATAAAAAGGTTGCAGAACTAACAACTTCTATTGATGTATTACATAGCACGATTGGGGTTGAAGTTCAACATCAAATAACTAAAGGTCTTGAGCCGATTATAGAAAAACTAATTGATAAGAAACTTAGTGAATTAAAAGACATTGTAATATCTTCGATGACAAAGGCACAGAAGACACAAAAAGAAGTTAAGGAACTAACTAAACTAGTAAAGGGATATAAGAGTTCTAACACATTAATGAAAAACAAAATTAAGAAGTTTGAGGAGAGATTTGCCAATGAATAAATTTTTTGAGAAATGGATAATAGAAGCAGTAAGTGAACTAGAAGGCGAGTTTACTGTAGCGGATGTATTAGATACTATAATACGACGGAGAGGAACTAGCATGTATATTGGTAATACGCAAGCCATTGGTTCTCTTCTTTGTAAAAGAGAAGACCTAGTAACTAGATTAGGTGACGGTTACTATAGGAGGAATAAAGAATGAAATACACAAAGTACATAACAACTAAAGTAGAATACGATAGTGAAGAAACATGGGAAGAAACAGAAAAAGACATTAAAGATATAATAGAAATGCTAACCAACTTGAAGCGTAGAGCAACTATTATTGAAATAAAACAAGGAGCAGATGGTCATGGAGAGTGACGACATCTTCAAGTGTGATTCTTACACCACTAAGGGAGAGCCGTGTAGGAGTTTAACTCATATAATGATACCAAGCAAAAACGGAGAGCCGCCTAGTAAAATTAGATGTAATTTTTGCCACATGCACTGTCCCCACCATGAGCAGTTCCAAGAAATGAAAGAAACTTTAATTGCGTTAGTTTCTATTCTTTTTGGAATAAAGGGTAGTAGAAGTATATTCAATAGCATTTGGATGCTTTCTCCTGCCACAGAATACTCTCATGTGGACTATAGTAGTTTTATGGAATCATGTGTTGATTTAATAGAACACTTAAAGAAAATAAAAAAAGAGGTAGATAGTCATGTCAATGATGGACAAGACTAATGAACTGCTAGAAGACTTACTTGCTATGATAGCAAGAAGCAATAAGATATTGATGATGGTAAATATCGTGAACATCATAACCATCATAACCATAGTAACGGTGATAATATGAATGAAGAAGAAAGAAATGAAATAATGAATATGAAAAGAGAAATAGAAGAATTGCAGAATAAGGTTAGAGGACTCAACATTGAGTTAGATGACATGGAACAACAACTACAGGATGCTAATAAAGTAGGAAAAGCAGTATTAGAAATACAAGAATTCCTAACAAAGAAATCTAACGGCTACGATGTTGACTACTTTCCTTATGCGAAGATAACAAAGTGAGTAATATGAAAGTAGTTTACGGACACACTGATTCAATCTATGTGCAAATAGATTCTGTTGAGAAAGCAGAAGAAGCAATTAAAGAGATTGAGTCTAGTGTAAGAGAACACTTCCCTAATGTTATGGGATTAGAACAACACCCTGTTGTATTAGAGTTTGAAAAATACTACTCAGCACTAGGTGTTGGCACAACTAAGAATAGAAACGCAGGTATGATTACATGGAAGGATGGAGATTGGTTAGACGAACCGGAGTTTGTTATGACAGGCTTTACTGCTAAGAGAGTTAGTGAAACTAAACTCGCTAAGGGTGTTCAAACAGATGTATTGACTATGTGGGTGAACGAAAAACCTATGACAGAAATCAACAAGTATCTACATGATAAATACAATGCTGTGATAAATGGAAATATCCCTATTGATAATATTATCAAAAGAAGTAGACTTAGGGAAGATAGATTTACTGTTAAGTGTAAAGGTTGTAATAAGAAACACGATTTACATGGTTGTCTTGCCATAAGATGGTGTTTAAAATGTGGTGAAGATACTGCTAAGTTTACTACACTGGAAGGAAGAAGACCATCAATAGGTTCGGGGGTTGCAGGAGTTGTTCATGCTAAACAGAATGGCATTAACTTTGATGATTCTTACCTGTATCTAAAAGTAAAGTCTAACGAAACATATACTAACCCACTTACTAAAGAAGTAAGAACTGTAGAGTATGTCTCAGGTTCACGCTATCTTGATTTTGATAGTTATACGCCCGACTATCATCACTACGCCGACCAAGTAATAAAGAAGGCAGAACCAATTTATAAGGCTATGAGTTGGGATTTGTCTAACATTAAAACGGGTAAGATACAAACTAAATTGGAGGAATGGTTTTGAATAACGATGAAAAATATGATATAAAAATAAAAGCAATGGATGAATATACCTATAAATGGCAACCGGATAATTACGATGACCCTACACAACCTATATTGAAGATTACCAAATCTTCTCTAGGTTCGTTTGATTGGTGTCCCAAGAAATATAACTTTAGTTATGTTCAAAGACTACCACAAGACCAAACAGAAGCAATGCGTAAAGGTACAATTCTCCATGTCCATAGAGAAAACTTCTTTGATGATTTCGATATTAAGAAAGCAGAACATATGTCGGCTGATGAAGTGCATGAGTATTGTGCTAGTCTAACTCCTATTGATGAGTATTTTGATATATCTATGACGGTAGCGGCATTTGAAGCAGAACGATTCTTAGAAGCAAAAGCCGATGACAAGGTGCATGAGTATTTGCCTGTATGCAATGAAGGTTTATTTGACGCTGAGATAACAATAGAAGCAGATATTAATCCTAAGTTTCCTTTGCGTAGAGATTACAAGATACACATTCAAGGTATTATAGATAGAATCTTTATGGAGAATGGTGGCTATGTTCCCTTTGAATATAAAACAGGAGCATGGAAAGACTACAAGGCAACTGCTATGAGAAAAGAAATGGCCTTCTATCAATTACTTATTGAGAATGCTGAAGATGAAGTTCTAATCAAAAATGGATTAGAGCCTAATGTTCCTGTAACTCATTGGGGTTGGTACTACCCTGCTTCTAACTATGCCTTTGCTGAAAAGGTAAAGGCTAGAAATCTAAAGTCAGTCTATAAGAACATAGCCAAGTTAATTTGGCACTATGAAAATGAAACATATCCAACTAAGTTTTTCTTTAAGACCTGTTCTCATTGTAGTTTCTTTAGTTTGTGTGATGCGGCTGAAGAGGATTCGTGGGTGTGATATTATGAATTATAAATTTAACAGTGGAGATATAGAAGTAAAGTTTGCTAAGTCGCCTAATGGTCAAAGGTATGCTAGAGTATATCTAAAACCCAACGACGCTACTAAAACAATTCCGCTATTTAGCGAAGTTAGTGGTTGGGTTAAGACACAAAAATTAGAAGGTAAAGAATGCGAACATACAATTATGTTAAGCAGAAACTACAATCCTTACATTATTGTTTTCAAGAAGGTGCAACTATGAATGACTCAATAGATAAAATAGCAATAGACGCTATAACAATCATACAACATTTAGGTCAATATGAATTGGCAGAACTATTAATGAATAGATATGAAAAGGTGATAAAATGAATGATATAATAAAACAGAAAGTATTAGCGAAGAACTGGACATTTAATGAAATATCCAATTTGAAAGAAACAATAGAGAGTCTTGCCGGTAACATATACGGTGAGATGAAACTGACTGAAAGGTTTGATTTAATTAGAGAAATTAGAATTAAAGAAGCCTATGTCGGTCATGTCTTTGAAGATGTAATGAGAGAAACTGTTATGATTACTCTTAGAGCAGAAGTAGCAGATACAGTAAGAAATATGTTAAATAACGCAACAGTTAATTTTGGTGGTAATAAAAATGAAATTTCCGAGAGAAGTGTGGTCGGGGAGTCAAATGAAGAACGCTCCCCCGCTACCGAGAAGAATAGTAAGAAGTAAAGAACAATACTTGAGTTATGTCAAGGCACAGAATAATAGAACTAATGTTTACACTAGTGTTTATGATTTTGCTGAGTTTGCAGAAAAGGCCAAGATAGATTCAACAGTTATACTGGATAGAATCTTTCTTGACTTTGATGCTCATGGAGAAAGTATCGAGAAGGCGTGGAGAGATGTCAAAGTCGTTATGGCTAATGTTATTGATAATGATTATCAACATACTCTTTTCTTTTCCGGTAGAGGCTTTCACTTGTTTGTTTTTGGTGAAGTCACAGACACCATTAGAAACATACAAGTTTTCTTTAGAGAAATCAAAAACTATCTTATTAAAAGAGTCGGTAATGATATAACTCTTGATGATAGGGTTGGTCAAGCAACTAGACTTAGGAGAATACCTAATACAGTAAACATGAGTTCTAGGGATGAGAATGGTAATCCATACTTTTGCATACCGCTATTAGTTGATGATTTAGATAAAGATATTAATGAAATACTTGAGTTAGCAAAGCGACCTAGAAAGATAGCATTTAGAAAGAGTGGAAATACTTTAGCAGTATTCCCCGAAGCACCACCTATGCAACAAGTAAGTGGTGAAATAAGTGTTCCTAAAACAACAGGTAAATTACCAATGTTACCCTGCTTACACAATGCTATCATGACGGAGAATCCCTCTCATATGGCTAGAGCATATCTAGTATCATGGTATAGAGATTTATTATCCGGTTGTAATAATGTAGAAAGCACCGAAGACAAGAACAAAATACTGGATGCAATAGTAGAAGAAATAAAACATTTGGTAGAAACCAATGAAGAGATATGGTTAGACTGGGATGAAAGAGAAACTAGAAAACATGCGAGGTTTACTGTGCATGGTAATTATAATAGTCCACACTGTAAAACGGTATTGATACCTAATGGGTATTGTGTTGGTAAGTGTTGGAGATACCCCGAACATGCGGAGGAAGCATAATGTTAGTAATAGATAGTAGAGAAAAGAAAGGTTCTAAATTAGTAGAACTAGTAGAGAGTGAAGCATTAAAGATGAAGATACCCTATGAAAAGAAGTGGATTGAGATAGGTGATTATGTTTACGATGATGTATGTTTTGAGGCTAAGTCAGCACATGATTTTATTAGTTCAGTAATGAGTAAAAGAATGTGGACTCAGTTAGATAATATGGATAGACACTATCAAACTAATGTTGTTATTATTTATGGCAGTATAGATGAAGGTGTAAATCAATATAAGAAATACATTAGAACTGATAAAACCTTTACTAATGCACAACACGCTAATTGGTCTAATAAACTTAGGAATAAGTTTCTTGGGGCTATTGGTAGAATAACATTAGATACTGATGCTAAGGCATTTTGGGTAACTAGTGAAAAAGAAGCGGCTTTAATAATTGCTTCCATATGTAAAATGAAGCCAATTAAAAGAGAAACAATAAGGCCGGAGATATTCAAAAGAATATCTACAGACGATTTAAGAGTAGATTTACTCACAACAATTAAAGGCTTGTCAATAGACAAGGCTAATGCGCTGATGAAGCGACACGGTTCAATTATGGAAATAGGCGAACAAACAGAACAAGAACTTCAAGAAATGAATGGCATAGGTAAGACCTTAGCACGACGAATCTTGAATGTCTTACACTCCGAAAGGAAGGTGAAAATATGAATGAAGATGAAAATATAAATGAAGAATTTGAAATGAGCAAAGAAGAAGAAGAATACCTAAACAAAGTGGATGAGAATACTAAAATATTCAATACCAATCTACCAAGTTTCATAAGGCGTTTCCAAGAAGACGCAGTAAAGGTTTCTTTTAAAAATGACATACCTGCGGCACTAAGTTGCTTTGTATTGTTAGGACAGATTGTAAAGGACTTTGTGCAGATACCAAATGGTAGAAGTATAGAAGATAGTAGAGTGCATTTCTGTCAAATACAAACATCCGGTTCGGGTAAATCTACACTATGGAATTTTGTTGGGCCAGTATCTAAGAGACTATTTGAAAAAATAAATGACCCTCAAACTAATATCCATGTTATGGATTATAATGTTCCCCTTTCTACCGATGAAGACGGTAACGAAGAAAACGGAACTAAGAAGTTCGATGTTATGTCTACTACTGAATATACTGATGCTGCATTAATAGGTGGCTTTGAAGAGGTATTTGCGGATGTTCCTGTTAAGGATAATGCGGGTCATTTAATTAAAGTAGATGAAAATGGTAGAGAAGTTCGTCACGGTCAAGAAGGTTATGATAATGCTCATCAAAAGACTAAAAGAGAATTAACTTGGGTTAGAGAAGCCGGTTTATTAGAAGGTAGTGGCATAGCACATTGGGATGAGTTTGAATACTCCGGTATCTTCAAGCAAAGTCAAAACAAAGAACAAGCAATTGTCTATCTAAATACCCTAATGAATACATTGGCCGGAGAATCTTGGGTCATCAGTAAGAAACTAAAGCGTGGAGAAATGATGGAATGTTTCTGTGAGCGTTCTATTCTAGCCATGACTTATCCACCGGAAAAGTTGGTCAAGGTTGTTGCTAACAAAGGTGTCTTACAAAGAATGATTCTATTTATTTGGGATGTTCCCGAACCCATACTAGACAAAATGAGAAGAATGCAGATTAGTAAAGCAGGACAATTAGAAGAAATAGAGCAACCTATTGATGAGTTTGCTGATGAGTTCTTTGAGATTTACCAATGTGTTAAAGAACGATTCGAGGAAGTTGGGAAAGACCCACTGAAGACTATGAAGTTTACTAAAGACTTTACACAAACTCTACTGCTCGAATACGAAACTATGCAGGAGTTTATTCAAGATACTGCTCCTGCTGTTAGAAAGATTGCTTCAAACTTTACAACTAGAATGCTTAAGATTCTAATTAAAATGGCAGTTCTTTGTTCTATTGCAGAAGCAAAGTTTGTTACCAATAAACAAAAGAGATTTATTGTTAGCGGTAGAAATGTTAGACAGGCCGGAAACATAGTGCGACAATGTTATAACACATTGGTATTATGGTTAGAACGAAGCCTAAAGGTTAGTAGGAGGACTGGAACACAAACTCAATCACCTAATGAACAGATGTTTTTAGAGGCGATTAAAGCCTTTAAGAAAGACAATGAAGGGTTCTTTAGCAAGAAAGAAGTAATCAAAGAATTACAGAAGTCTATGGCTAGAGCAACCATTCACAGATTATTCGGAAAGTATAAAACTAAAAATATGTTCGAGGAGAATAAGGTAGGGCGTTCAGTCTATTTGAAATTGAAGGAGGAAAAGAAATGAAGTACGAAAATACATATGTTGTTTTTGATGTAACGAAGGGGCCAAAAGTAATAATTGAAACATTAGATACTTATGGTGATGAAGGTTGGGAATGTTGTTCCATGCTAAGTATAGCAGGTGCAAACATTGTCGCTTTTCTAAAGAGAAGAATCGGAGCAGATGAACCAACAGTGGATGAAAATGCAGAAAAGATAAGTAAGTTATGGTCTAGTGATTAAGCATGTCGGTATTAGCACTAGACATTGAAACAAAGAATATGTCGCATGAAATAGGCGGCTTTGGGAATACCCATATGTTTCAAGTTTCAACAGTGGCTACTTGGGATGGTAATACAGGAACGGTCTATGTTGACGAGCCTGTAGATTCATTTGCTAAATCCGGTCATGTTGTTAAAAGTCTAGGTGAACTGAAGTATGATTTAGATGACCATCTATCTAAGGGTGGGAAGGTTTTAGGCCACAACATAGCGGTCTTTGACCTTCCCATACTTAGAGACTCTATGGATATATATTGTATTCATAAGTACATAGGTGATAAGAGTTATATTGATACTAGTAAGATATTGTTGAAAGAACACGGAGAAAGATTCCAACTTAAGAATCTTGTAAAGTGTACTATGGATGACTCTAAACTTATGGAGAGTGCTGATGCTCCTAGATTATGGAAGATGGGTCAATATGATGAAGTGGTTGAGTATTGTATGAAAGATACCCAATTAGTTTATGACCTTTGGCAGTATGGTAAGGAACACGGGATTGTGAAAGCCTTCTCGATAGAGAAAGAAGAATTTGTAGATTTGGAGGTGAATTGGTGATGAGTACAGCAGAAATGTTCGGTTTATTTATCTTTATGATTGTCTTAACGCTATTGTTTTTTGCCGCTTTTGGCGGTACTAACATAACAGAACAAAGTGTAGACGATTATATTAAAAGATTAATGGGTCAAACGGAAGATAAGAAATGAGTTTGAAACAGAAATGTCCTTATTGTAAGGACAAGACATTAGCGAAGAGAATCTTAGGATTCTATGTAGGTTCTAGTGAACAAGTTAAGTTATGGGAATGCCGTTCATGTAATGGTATTTGGTCAGTTAAAACAAAATGAAGGGGGAGTGGTTTAGGCCATTCCTCTTTCAATTTTTTTTTCAAAAAATTTTGAAAAGTTTTCTAAAAAACCTCGAAAACTTTCTGGATAGGCGAAAGTTATTCGTCGTTTGAATTTAAAATAATAAAGCCTAATGGCTTATCTTCAACAAATAATGCACTAACGGTTAAATAACCAATAGCGAAACTAAGCAGAAATAAGAAAGGTAGAAACATTTTACTAATTAGATGGAGGCAAACTTCCCCAAAAGCCAATATTATCACCATAGTTAGAATATCTATTTCTCATAAGCGTTTCATATTCAGTTGAGCCTAGAGAATTAGCACTAGTCCATGTATCAAACCACATTATATCCCATTGAGAACCTTGAGGGGGAATCCAAGTTTCTATGTCAGCCTGTATTAAAGTAAATCTATTATCTTTAGCACAATAAGGCCAAACTAAATCTATTACATCTTGTGAATTTTCTATAATTGTTACTGAATTAATATTAGGAGCATTGATTAAAAATTCATTTACCATTCCTATTCCTAAACCACCAACCAATACATCGCCTGTGGCAAAATCCCATAACCATTGATGTTCTCTATATTCTCCTTCGGAGTCTTGCATAATTGGCATAGGGCAATTAGAATCTAATAAAACACAATAGTTTGAATGAGATTCATCTTTCATTTGTAAATATATTTGCCATTGCCTATCAGTAGTTTGGTCTGTATAGTGTGCTACTTCAAAATTACCGGAAACTCCGGCAGGAATGTTTACTTGTATTCTTGTCAATAAATCACCTCAAATAAATTTCATTATGAACTCATGTATTACAGTATGGGTAGAACCCCCTGCATCTGCATCTACTGTAAATGTAAATGATATTGTGTCATTAGCGGCAGGGAATGTAGGTGAACCTCTACCTCCACCCCATCGCAAAGAGTAAAGATAGAAACCACTACCATTTGATTTATTCAAATCAGCATAAATTCCTTGAGGAACAAACGATGGATTTGAATTTATATCAACGCTGTGACCATCAACTAATGTATTATCTTGGTCATGTTCGTTAGTGTCCGACAGTTCTCCCGTCTGCTGAACGGTCACACCATTACTTAAAGAAGTAGTAACACTACTAGGAGTTTGCCAATGAATATTACTTAGACTTCCTAAGTTTCCTTGTCTAACATACCCACCGAAAAAGAAAACCATTTCAAATGTTGCTTGTATGTTATATGAACCTTGAACTTCCGAAGTTCTAACATGAGCAGTTTGTGTAGTTCTTGTAGGACTTGAAGCCGTTCCATAAGAAGATTGACCCCCATTTGTTCCCGAAGTTCCATCTGCAAAATCAATATAAATTCCCCTTAGAGCGCCACCGCCACCCGCAGTTCTATTAAAATGATGTAATGCTCCGGTCATAGCGTTATTAGCACCACTTGAGGCATCAACCGCTATAGTAAAAGGAACTGAACTTCCTCCGCCACCGCCGCCACCACCACCGCCAGTAGCAGGAAATTGTGTATAGGTGTTAATCATATGAATAGGAATAGTATCACGCCCTATAACCATATAGTGTAACTTTTAATCCTTTACCTGCGGCTGTTGAACCTATTTGGTCTATATCAAAAGTAATTAAAGCATCATTGGCTAAGGCAGTATCATCAATACCTGCGGCATTTGCCGATGTTGCACCTATAGCAATAGTTGGGCGATTAGATTGAGTTGAAAAAATTGTGCTACCTGCTTCATTAATGTCTACAAGAATAGTTGCGCCAGTAGGAGCAGTTGTGCAGTTTGCTTTAACTGCGGTTAATGTCATAGCAAACGGCATATGAAAACTCGCTTTACCATTTCCCGTGGTTAAATCAGTAGTCTCATCCGATAAAGCCACAATAAAAACTTCTTCTGTGACTTTTACATCTGTTCCTGCACCATTAATAAAATGTAAATGATTATCAGCGTTAGTGTATAGTTGCCCTCTATCAGCAGTATTTGAAGGGGCTGATATTTCATCTAAGGATATAGCACCTTCTACTGTTAATATTGCATTAGCATCATTAGAGTTAGTTCCGATACCAACATTATCATTACCTCCATCTACAAATAACATATTAGCATTACCGTTAGATTCAATTCTAAAATTCATATCTTTTGATTGGTCGTTGAAAACAAATCCGTCCGAGCCACTTAGTCTTAAAATTTCTGTATTATCTGTTCCGCCTTTTGCGACCGAAAATAAGAATCGGCCATCTTCTGTTCCTCCTGTTTCATCATGAACATCTACAAACACGCTACCGTAAGTATGAGTAGCCCCTCCATCATCTAAAGCCTTAAATTTAATATGCCCTATATCTTGAGAGGCTGCGGCAGTTCCCGTTCTTTGAAAAATTATTTCCGATTCGAATCCCGTTCCTGTATTTTCTATTTTAATAGTGGGAGATGCGGCATCCGCAGACTTTAGATGTAGCATTGAATCGGGGGCAGTTTCACCAATACCGACTCTTGATGTAGAACCATCAATTCTCATTACTTCGGTTGGTGTTCCTCCATCATTTACTTTAAAAATAATATCCTTATCCGATACTTTGTTTTCTATTGTAGTATCTCCGGCACTTGCACTTATTGACATGGCCTCCGTATAAGCCGAAGTTCCATATCCAATACTTACATTGTTAGCAACTTTACCTGTTGTTAAGAATTGAACATTCATGGCATTGAAACCGTTAGTGCTACTAGTTCCTGTGTAGGTTAATACTGCAATTATTGTATCTCCTTCTGTATAAGGAGGTATTGCATTTTGAGTAGAACTACCATGTTTTCTTATTTGTAATATGGGGGTTGGATTCCATTGACTACTATGCGCCGCCACACAAGTTGCTTCATCTGTATGCGCTCCTGTGCCACAAGTTCCAATATCGGCAACTAATAGATGGTGAGTGTGTTGTGTTGCTTGAAAACTAGTAGCAGTAAAATTAGCAGTTGCTACTGTATGTAAAGCACCATCACGGAATATTTTACCTGCTGCAACAACAACAACATTTCCACCATCACCGCTTCCGCTATGTGCCGATTGAGTAATGTCAAAATCAGTAGCAGAACCTTTCACCACATAGTTTCCTTTTATTCCTAAACTCAATGCTTTGATTAATCCTGTATGTGGAAAATCTACTGCGTCTGTTATTTGTGCTATTGATGTGTCGTTATTATCTACTGTTGCGTAATGGTGTGGNTTATGTTCATTTGTCATTCTACTCTACCTCTAAAAATATAAAAAATTCTAATGTATCAGTTGAAGAAAATGGCCCAATGCCATCAAAGTTTTCTCTAAATAACATATTAGAACTCGAATCAAAAACTCCTATTTCTCTAATAACTTGTCCTGTCATAGCGGCAGTTGAACCCGACATTGTTATTTTTACTTGAACAACATTAGCATCGGATTGAGTTGCAGTAACAGAAGTAGTGGCTACTAAAGGAACATCCAAATCAGTTTGTGATGAATAAGTGGAATTTCCGCCTAAACCAACTTTGCCATTATTCACTAGGCTAGCCAAATGAGTAGCCAGTAAATTCTGTAGTTTTTCAGTTATCAAAATTCTTCCTCCAAAATCGTAGTGAATGTGGTCGTACTTATATTCAATGCGTTAGTGTTCGTATTTAGCGTTTGCGAATTTGCACTACTAGTTCCTAATGTAAAAGCACCCGCAGGTACGCTTTTATTCCTAGCAAGTATTTTCATCGCTTTTATTTTTATGTTTTTTAGGAAATCAAAAGAAACTTCACTGTTGTTAAATGAATCTTCTCTAACTTTATTATTTATGGCACTATCCGCTATAGCCATTTCTGCAAATCTATCCTCTAACCCTTTAGTATAACTTCCTAATTCTAAGTCCATAGTTCCACTAAGATTGTGTTGTATTTCCAACACCATAAACTCGGTTCTAGGTATATTTTCTTGGGCTATTTCTACGGTAACGACATCTCCTACTCTAAGATGAGAAATACCCTTATGCCCTACATTTAATTTTAATCCAAAACTATCATCGTTGTGTATTCTCAATAGTTCTGTGGCTCTTTTATCCACATCGCTTTGATTAATCATTTCGTTTTCAAAAACTTGTAGGGTCTTTCTTCCTTTTCTTTTGATGCTCCTAAGTTCCTTTCTAGTGGCTTTATGGTTTCTACCAAAAACCTGTATTTCATTAAATAAATCAAATTGGCTTTTTTCTTTAGAGTAAGAAAATATCTGTGTGTCGCTGTTTTCTGTAGTGAAAACTATTTGTGGGAAAAAATTAGACCCATTTTTATTATCTATTGTAAAAGCACTATTGTCTTCAATTAATATTTTATCTTTTTTATTCATTAAGAATTTTATTGCTGAAAACAAATCTACTCCATTAAAGTTCGGAGCAACGAAATAAGGATAATCTATGGGGTTAGGTAAGTCAAAATCTATTTCATTTTCTTCTAAAAGTTCGTTTATTAATCCATCGACTTCTTTAACAATACTTACCGATGAACCTATCAATGCTCTTTTTCCTACACTTTCTGTTTTTTCTACAGTTAATTCTAGTGTCTCCGAAACAGAAACAACTCCTAACATTTCTTTTTGTTCGGTTAGAGACATATAAAAGCCAATATCGTCTCCGTTATCTTGTAAAGTTACATTAGTTAAATTATTATTCTCTCCATCGCTTATATTCATTTCTAAAGAAATATTACTTATTAGGTTGTCTCTCATGCTAACAGGGTTGTTTATCACTAAATTATTTTCTGTAGTTTGAGAATCAGCATCCACCACAACATACATAGAAAGAACTGCTTCGTTATTTCCTTCGAGAGTCCTAGAGTTAGAACTTCTATCCTCTAAATGAAATGAATTTATATCATCATAGGTTTTATCTTCATTAGGTTTTTTTGTGTATTTTGATGACATCTCATTTAATCTAATTTTTTTAGGACTAAAATCATAAAAACAAGTATGATTAGGTTGCATGACTCTAAAGAATTTAAACCTATCAAAGTTATCCCCACCATCCCATTCTGCTGAAGCGGAAGGAAAATCACCACTAACTGTTAAAATATGAGTTCTAGCCTCTTGTGTAGTGTCAATTTCATGAGATATAACATATAAAATATGTGCAGGGGTCGTACCGTTTTGACTATATCTTTCTTGGTTTTTAGAAGAACCCCATCCATGCGAACCACCAATCTTAGCAGTTCTTAAGTTTTCTACTTGACTACCTTCTTCGCCAACATATTGACTACCTTCTTCGGAAACTAAATAGCAACCTGTTAAATCAACAAAACTCAACCAGTATGCATTGTCGGCTATGGGTAGTCCACCACTCATACTTGTCCTACTACCTTCTGCATCACGAACTTTAAAATCTTTAAATGCTAAAACATGTACTTCTGTATTATTCGTTGCCTTATCTGCCCCAACATAATGTCTGCTTAATCTAACGGTTTCTGTCCCTGCACTAACAGCATTACCGTTCATTAATATTGAATCAGGATTGTCCGTCGTTACTCCTTTATATGCTTGTGTGAATTTAGGAACCTTCCCTGTTGGTGAATATACATAATTCGAAATGCTCTTATCGGAAGAATCTGTAAAGTCACCGATGAATCCTGCTGTGCTAGTAGCGGCTACATTACCATTCGCTACTGTAAATTTAGCCAAAGTAGACACCCCTACATTAAATGTAGCACTTACTTCATATCCGACATCTATTTTCAAAGTCGGTTTGAATCCTGCAAAAGCCCCATCAGCCGCATTATCATATCCTGCAAAACTACTAGGTTCATCGGTAGATTTTATTCTGTTGTAAAGACCCGCTTGAGTTAATGTCCTATCGCTTTTTATTGCGCCAGTAGTTAGCCCTAATCTAGTATGGACTAAATTGGCTACACTTGAAGGAATAGTCAATCCCCTGTGATTCATTATTTTAGTTCCTGCCATACCAACATCTACATTTGCACCTTGGCCCCCATCAATTTTGTATCTATCTAAAAATACAGGTATAAAGTTTTGAAGCATTTTATTATTGAACTTTGAAACAGTATATGCTCCGCTAACAACTGATGAACTATTAGTTCCTGCTACTGGGCCGACGCTATCGCTGCTAGCAACGCTTCTTCCAATATGTCCGTACTGAGCAAACACTGGGAAAGGTTGTTGAAAAAACCCATTTGAAACATTAGACAACGAATGGTTTGCTGTAATTAAACTACTTAGTTTAGAGTTATTGTCGAGGTCTATTGGTAATATTATAGTACAATCTTCATGGATAGTAGTAACATGAGAGATAGCAACAATAGACCATCTATCATTAAATGTGGTGTCACTATAGGTGGCATCGTCACCGCCGTAGCCCGCTTCTTCATTTCCTCTAATACCTTGAACATAAGATGAACCGGAGCCAGTGCTAGTAAGCCCCCCTCCTGCCAACCCTCTCATAGTACCTAATTGTAGTAAATTTATCGTTCCGTCAATTTCAGTAAAATTATTTTCAGTGTTATAACCTCTTAAAACAGAGGCGCCTACTATACTATTAGAGGAAAATTCTTGAGTTGCTTTCGCTATGAAATATAGTGGCATATAGTTACCAACCGGAGTAGTTCCCCCTCTAGTGTTTATTCTAGGCTGATAGTGGTCTGCGGCAGAACTAGTATCTAAATCAGTTTTATGAGCGTTCTCTTCTAAAACTATAGTATTTGTTCCTATGGATGCTACCACTCCAATATACCTACCTGCTCTATCTATTATTATGTCTCCCGCACTTAAGTTATTGGCACTAGAAGCGTTCCCTGCTTGGTCGCCCGTACTAATAGTCTTACCACTAACAGAAAGAATGTGTAATAGTTTAGAAGAACTGTTCAATATTGCACTAGAGTCATAGTGAGGATAAGTTAAAATGCCTATATTTTTATTCTTACTAGGCATATTTTCGGGGTCGAATTGATTAAAAGTAAAGTCATACATGACTTCAGTAAGTCTCATTATACTAAATCTTTTCAATTTATTTACATCTTTACTTGCAGAAAAAATATTTAATTGTTTATAGGAACTATCTAAGTTGGTGATTGTTTTGGTTCCTCCGATAATATTATCTTTAGTTTCGCTATATTCAGTAGTTCCTATATTCTCGATTATCGTTAACGAATAATTTATAATATTTCTGCTCTTGTTGGAATTAAGAAGACTATCTTTCCTAGTAGAAGAATAAGGCAATAAATCACTATTACTAAATAAAAACATTCTAGCAATCTTAGGGTCTAATTGTATAAATTTGTCTTTGAACAGGTGTGTGCTTCTAAGTTTAGTTGAACCAACCGTAGGTGCGCCGTCACTAACAGCATAAGGGGAATACAAAACCTTTGGAGTAAAACCTTCTCTATAAAAATCTCCGGTACCACTAAGAACAGTTGAGGCATTATATAGGTAATGTTGCCTACTTTTGCTTTCTAAAATATTAGGCTCAAACGCTCTATCTCCTAGACTAGAAGAAAAACCCCTAGATTCTAGTATCTTTTTGTTGTCAAATTCATAAAATTTAGCATTTATATTAGTGTTAGCCGCAGTAGCATTTACAGCATTTCCATTTAAATCTAATAGTCTCGCTTCGGATGTTGTGTCGGAACTAGTAAAATCTTTTCCTATTATATTACCAATAAAGGTATCTGCCGGTATTCCAGTAGTTTCTATCTTTTGCCCAATTCTAACAGTATCACGAAAGAAAGTATCATTTGAAGATAGGGTTGTCTTAAAAAGAAATTCAATATACGGGCTTCCTGAAAAAGTGGTTATCAAACTTTGTCCCACTATATTCCTTCCACATATGTCAGTTCCAATTATATTATTTTTCAAAAAATCATCAGTATATTGCCCTGCGTTATACCTATAAGCACTAGCATAATATTTTATTTTGCTTAGTTTTTCAGTATAAAATAATATATCATCGTTTTCAAATAGAAGTTGTTTGCTTTTATTATAATTTCCTTTTTCTATGTTCATCAATCTATAATTAGAAGCACCAAAATTAAATTGATAGGTTTCCATTTCGTCTAATTTATCTCCGGTACTTACTGCTTTATTGGATGCATTGCTTCCAGTGTGAAGAGTTCTTCTGTGGTGATACTGTGCGCCTAACATTCTATAATTTAAAACGCTAGTAGTGTTGAATGTGTTTGTGGTCTGTAACTTAGGGTGAATTAAACTTATGTTCTTGGCAGTATGTAGGTGAGAGGCATTTAAAAAGTTTAATTCATGAGTAAGTTTGGAACTTTCTCTAGTGGCGGCTTGATTATGATGACCCTCTAATATATCCACAACAGTTCCACTAGCAATAACAAAAGTCAAACTAGTTCTCGTTGAAGTATCAGTAGCAACAGCAGACATAGTTAGTGTTCTTGTGTCATCTATTGAAGATATAGTAGTACCCGCAGTAATCCCCGTTCCACTTATTTTCATACCAACATAAAGTTTAGTTGTATCTACATTTTTTATTTTAGTAGTTGAGTCTAAATCTCCCAGTTCGACTACTGCTCCTATGTTCTTATCTAAAAAAATCCTACATTGTGTTGAAGGAAGAACAAAAGTGGTGGTGCTGTCTGTAGCACTATTAGTAGCACTAGCACTCATAGTTAAAGTGGTAGAGCCTATTGAAGAAATTGTAGTTCCGTCTTGTATTCCTGCGTGGGTTCCATTTACTATCTCCATTCCATTAGACAAGTGTGTAGTATCTACAGTTAATTCATCATTACCGGCAGTTATAGATGAAAGTGTTATTTCAAAGTTTTTTTCTACTTGTATAATATTAGCCAAAAACTTTCCATTTATGTAGATTGGTTTTCCATGTAGGTTTCTTTCTCCTCTAATGTGATTGTAAGCAGATAGAGCATAATCACTATCAACCTCTATGTGCTGTCTACTTATTGAAAAATCATTAGTTGTCTTTCCTAAGTTTGTTTTAGAGAAAGTAGTGTCTTGAGTATTAGCGTAGTTCAAATCTACTCTACCTAATGTTAATGGATTATATGGTGCTATTTTGAGTATGCTTCTCTCCCCTCTTAGAGATTCTTTAGTCTCTATTATTTCAAAATCTAATAGAGTATTTACAGTATCAAAGGATTCATCATTGCCATCTTCGTCTTCTAGTATGGATTGAAAGTGTGAGTCGTTTTTAATGTTAGAAACTTGACCAATAAAATAACCTATTGCATTTTCATTCGTACTTCCACTACTACCAACTAAGTTATCTCCTTCTGTTCCTGTTGAAGTAATTTTGATTCCCGAATTGAAGAAAAGACCTTTATCGGAAGAACCACTCAAGGAAGTAGTAGACCCAACAAAATTATTGCTTGCCAATGCTTTGTTTAACACATAGTTTTTATTCGATTCCTTGAATAAGGTAGTGTTATTGGAAGGCATTATTTTGGTTTCTGCTCTTGAAAAATCTTCTAGTGTTATTCTCGGCGTTTCTAATTTTTCATTAGAAGTAGTGTTACTAGTAACATTTTGACTCAAAGTTATTGAAGTGCTATCCACTTCAGTTATGAAAGTATCATCGGGGATAATTGAAGAACCTAGCGTTACCGGAACATGCACCACTCGCTGACCAACTTCAAACGCACTAGCACCGGCCAAATTAGAAATAACATTATTATTAAAAGTCATAGATTCTGTTACCGAACCTCCGTCGCTTTTTGAAGCAACTTTACCAACATAAGAAACCATACCACTCTCATGTTTTATGTGTATTATGTCTCCTGCTGTTGCGGCATCATGCGCCGCTTTAATAGAATACACCACCTTACTATCGAATGTGCATGAAGCCGAGCCACCCAAAGTTGTTAATTTATTATATGGGCTTTGTGTAGAATAAACAGTGTCTTGAGAAAACAAAGTATTCTTAGATATTATAGGAGAAATTAATTTTCTAATGTTGCTTCTACCTGTCAGTTGGAGTAGAGTAAGTCCATTTTCTTTGTAACTCTCTAACTTTTCAACCTTCCCAGTCATCTTTTCTACTACTATTGCATATTGTCCTTGCATATAATCTAGCATGTTCCCTTGAGAATGATATACCGCTTCATTAGAAGTATTGCCATCGGAATCGAAATATGCTTTATCGGAAAAAGATAATGTTATTAGTTTCTTAGCAACATCAACTGCTGTTGCCGTTGCATATAAGAAAGCAAATTCACTTGAAAAGAACTTCACATATAGGCTTGTGTGCCTATTTGCTACTAGCGGAAAATCAGTAAGCAAGGTTTTATCTTTTTTATTGTAAGCCCTTCTTTCAAGAACACTGTCGTTTGCTAAAGTGTAAGAACTTGTAGTAAATGCATTAGCCGTTTCTAATCTATTTTCACTTCTAAAAGTAATATTTTGAGTTTTACCGCTAATAGATGCTATGCTTTGAACAATAACTATTCTTGTGCCAACTCTAACTTCATCGCCCACATTTAGATAACTACTCAAGTCGTGGTCTGTTGTTGTTGCATAAGTATTTCCGCTAGGGTTAGAAGTTATTACAGCACCTATTGTTTTAAACTCATTAAAATCACCACTAAATAATTGATGCCTTATTCTTAGGTCTTCGTTATCGCCCACTTTTTTAGTTAAAATTCTAAACGGGTCTGCTAATTTAACTTCTGCTAAAGTTCCCTTTGCTCCCATTGATTCATATAATAATTGGTCAATAACATTGTAAGATAGATTAGCCTTATCTTTAGAATAATCATATGATAAATATCTATATGGGCCTGTATAATCTTGGTCGCCGGTACCTGTTATGTCGTCATCTGCATCTCTTCTAGCATTAGTAAAACAAGCATCTCTTGTAAAAGGAGTGTAGGTGAGTAGTGATTCTCCTTCATTACTAGTATGAGTTGTAGGATTATCTTGGTCTTTGAGTTTATCAACTAATCTAGTTTTAAGAGAATATTTACTATAGTCAATAATATCTGTTCCAAAATCAGATATTGTTGTAAAGAAACTAGTAGCGGATAGTGCATCTGTAGCACCACTAATAAAATCTAACTCGGAATAAAATAAACTATATTTTTTGTTATGGTCTAACTCATTTTTCTTATCTAGGTTTTCATTAAAGAAAAAGAACAACGGCCTTGCTAAAGATACAGAAGGGGATAAAATGTTTTTTATTCCTAAACCCACCGCAACTTCTGTAATACTATTAGAAATAGGAGTAGAAAATAACTTAAATTTAGCATTCTTCTCTATTTCATTTCCTAGTTTTGGTCTAAATTCAAACGAATCTCCCCCAACATCATCTGTAAATTTTTCCGAAACTTTAGCAAAGTGGTGTTTGTTTGAATCATCGGAGTGTATCATAACAAACAAATGCGTTGTGTCTAAATTAACTGAATTTATTCTAATGCCCGTTTGGGTAGAATCATTAAAACATTTTATCCTATTACCTCCTGTAACTTCTAAATTTAAATGTTCTAATCCTAAAACATAAGTTGCGTTGCTAGCGTTAGCACTCGCTACTTCTGTTAATTCAAATTCAGTTGAAGAAATTATTCTTTCTATTCTCGCCTGTGTTCCAGTAAAACCAGTACCATTTACACTTTGACCGACATACAATGAATTGGTGTTACCACTTGATAGAGTAATCCTACTGCTATTTTGAGTAGCATTACAATTTGCCAATGTGCTTCTACCAACGGAAGTTAAAGTAATCGTTCCCGAACTCTCTTCTGCCACCATTACTCCAAAGACATCTACTGTTGTTGATGTGGTACTTACGCAAAGTTCGGGATTGGTTGGTACATCAAACGCTGTTTTTGTAAATGTAAGCGTGCCTGTTGCTCCCGAACCAGTAGCCTCTTTGCTCATAGTTATATTAGTGTCAGTTGTTATTGCCAAGACTATACTATTAGCACTTAGATTTGTTCCGCTAACTTTCATACCCACTAATATATTACTAGTATCTCCAATCGGTAAAACATTACTGCCCGAAGAGGCGGTTTCTGTAGTTTTCGTAACCGTTGTACTTGGTTTGCTTAACGCGACTAAAGTAGAAAATTCAGTCATATGTCCACCTCTTCAAATCTAAAATAAAATAATGTATCATCTAAATTAGGCAATAAATTATTAGTAAAGAATTGTTTTTTAATTGTATTTACCATAGACATTTCATGTAGTTCTCCCATAAATTGTTTGTTAGCAATAGCACTTTCTGTTCCTGTTCCATTATTGCTAGAAGCACCAATAAAGTAATCTTCTTGAGCCATAGAAAATGTATCACTTGTAGATATAGTCTGTTTCTTAACTAATATTCCATCTAAATATATTCTAACTTCTTTTGCTGATTCATTATATGAACAACTTATATGGGATTGGTTATTAATGTAAGAAGCATCTTTGTATGCTTCTATGTATATTTTATCAGTATTTCCAAAATCACCTGCATGTGCTGTTTCTAATACAATACTGACACCACTATTTATTGAAGCAATTGTCCCTACATAAACAAATGTAAATCCACTACTTCTTCTAAAAATATCTTGACCTACATGAAACCTAGCAGTAGAAGCGACAGGAATAGTTGTTGAACTGTTGCTAGAACCATCTGCTGTTCCTCCAAGAATGTGAGTCATTCTACCTTTAGAATTAAAACCCTCTAATGTTTCACTACTGTAAAACCATGCAGGTTCCGAAGTCGCATTAATTACAGTAGAGTCGGTTGTAACAGTATAATCTGTAGAACCTATTTTTATAGTAGTCTTTATTTTATATTCAGCAGGTTGATTCTCATTATGTACTGTTGCATTTACTAGGGCTATTGTAAGATTAGTGCTAGAAAATATATTCATTTCATGGACTAGCCTATTAGCAATTGGTAAATACTCATTGCTTTGAGGTGTAGAACTAGAAGCACTTGAAAATACTGCGCTCGGCATAGTTTTTTTAGTAACTGTTGTAGTCGGTCTTTTAAAAGTAAAAGTTCTACCCGTTGTTGAAGAATTAGTAGCCGCTTGACTAATAGTTATTGTTGTGCTGTTATCTATATTAGTTATTGTAGTTCCTGTTGGTATTCCTGTTCCCTCAATTGCCATACCTACTATTAGTATGCTAGTGTCCGAAATAGAATCTACTGTAGTGTTGCTATTGGTTCTACAGGAAACGGTTTGACCACTAGTATATTGTCCATATCCATTTATGTCATAGGGTGTAAGTATTGCTTCAAAAGTAAAACTACCTGTATGTGAAAATATTCCATAGGCTAAATTATCCGAAGTGCTAGGAACATTGTCGCTGTAATCTACTCTAACATGACCATTGCACATAACAGGGAAGATTAATCCCCGTTGTTTTCCAATAAGCACATCATACATATTATCACCTATGGTACTATAATTGCTGTTTCAAAGTCTAAATTAAATGTTAATTCAAATGCTTCTCCACTGATGTCACAACCAAAAGTTCTAATGAATCCTGTCATTCCTGTGTCAGTTTCAAAGTCGGGGAAGGAAGATATTTTGGCAGGAACTCCTATATTGTCTAAGGCGTCATTGTCTCCTCTTGAAGCAAAGTTAAATGGAACATTTTGACCTGCATCTCTAGTGCTATTACCATCAACCGTCTGTGTCCAAGTTGCTCCTGCGGCTTCACATGCTGTTTTATTTTTATGGTCACTTACACTACAAGTGCCTCTATAATTATAATCACTAGCAACAAAGGAAGGGATTAAAACCACCAATTCATTTACTGCTTGATTCTTAGCAAATCCTGTTGAATCAACTCCCGATGCAATCATTTGCGCTATTTCATGGGCTGTAAATCGCCTAAGAGTGTAAGTTCCGTTAATGACTTTAGTAATATTTTCATCCATTATTACTCCTTGTATTGAAATGTTTTTAGTTGCCATACCTAAATCTAATGCGGCTGTTATAGACTCACCCGTTGCTACACCGGACAAAGGAATAGGAAACGAAGGTATTGATTTAGAGACACTTATACCAACACTATTTACCTTTAGAGGTATAACATTCGTAGTCAGCCCATCTCCCGCACCATGATTTTGTATTTTCAAATATACTTTAGTCATTTTATCATCTCACAAATCCACTAGAAGAAACACTCCTATTAATTTTATTTGTTATCATATTTCCAACTTGGTCTGCTATCCTTCTTAATTCAGCATCGGAAGTATCTTTGGCGTTTATAGTAATGTTGATGTTAGTATCTCCCATCTTCATAGAATCACTACTATTGTGTACTCTACTACCCGCAGGTAACTTAACTAATTCCGGCCCACTCTCACCAACTAATTGTAAGCCGGAAGCGGAAACTATACCGCCACTGGCAAATGCCCCCTTTATCTTTTTACTAGACATACTCTTACTCAACGAAGAACCAACTCTATCTTTTATCTTACCAAAGAATTTTTTGGCTCCTTTAACTAGACTTACTTTGAAAACGAAACTTTTAGCAAAGTCTTGTAGTGTGCTTACTATGTCACTAAAGAAATCACCATTAGTCATATAATTAAGTAATTTAGCAACAAACTCTACAGGTTCTCTAATTATCTTAAGTAGCAGGTCGTTTATTTCTTCTTTGTATTGAGTATATAGGGCTACTAAGAAAGCCGCCACTAAAACAAATACTGCTAGTGGTAGTGCATAAGTAGCAAGCAACTGTAGTCCCATAGCAACCAATGTCTTTGCCATCCAAACTCCCGCTACCAACATACCTGCTTGAACTGCATACTCTATTACTGCGGCGGCGAAGGTAGGATTACTAAACATTTCATTGAAGAAATCTATTATTAATCCAAATCCTGCTACTAATGTAGTCCATGCCAATTCGACTAGCAGTTTCCCTCCGTCTATTAATAAGTCCTTTACCTTCTCTAACATAGGTGGTATTAGTTCAAATGCTTTCTCATAGTCTCCGCCAATAAAGGCAAAGGCTATCTTGAATATATCCATCACTACACTAAATACTCCTATAACAAAGTCTTTTATGTCGGCTATCAATCCCATTTCTTCTAATACTTTGAATATTTCATATGCGGCTTTTACAAATAATAGGAATGCTATTGCTCCAAATATGACAAATAATATCATCTTTTGTAAATTAGGTAATATTGACTTTTGCATCATATTGTTAAAATCCAATATCATCTGTTGATACTTCTTTCTATTCTTTGCTAATTTATACATACCCATTAAAGGAGCGAAAGGTAAAGCAAGAGCCTTGAATTGTTTAGGGTCAAAGAAACTTTTCTTTAAACTTTCAAAGCCTTCTTTTTTACTGTCTTTAGAAATGCCTTCTTGTTCTTTGGACATTTTTCTTTTTTCTCTTTTGACGGCATCTTTTACTTCAAGTTCAGTCTGTTCTTCGCCAAAGCCTCTTTCTTTTGATTTTTTTCTAGCCGCTTTTTCTGCTAATACTAATCTATCTTTATCAAAAGCGTGAGCCTTTTTTGCCATTTTTATGACATCTTCTTCTTCCTTTCGCATTTGCTTATGTTTTTCCGAAACACTATTGTAGGCTTTAGCCATAGCATAGGCTTCGTCACCTGTTGCTTTGAGTGCTATTTGAAATGCCGCAGTATCTTGTATTTGTTCTTTTAAAACATTCATATCTGCTTCTTCAGCAATTCCCTTTCTATAGTTCTCATAAGCAGCCATAGTGTCTTTCATTGCGGTATTAAGAGTATCGTAATTCTTTATATTCTTAACAATAGAGTCATTTTGTTTATTTCTTGCTTTAGCATTTTCTTGAGACGCTATAGAAAACTCGGATAAGATACCCAAGGCACCTCTTAGATAGTTTTGTACTTTCCAAAGAGGAGTACCGGAAACTAACCTACTAAAAATAGTCCATTTTTTACCGGCTGAACTTAATGAATTAGCGGCATCAGTTACTTCTTTAAATAGCCCTTTAAACTCAACACCCGAACGAAAGGAAACTCTTTCTAAACTTGCTAATGAATCTCCAAGACTTTCTATTTCTCTTTCTGTCTTTTCGAGGTCACTCATTAACTTCACCGTCTATTTCTTGCTTTTTCCAGTTCTTCGCCCTTTATTGTTTCAATTACACCATGAACAGTTAATAAATCTTTTACTAAACTAACTGGCATTTTATACACCTCTAAGGGACTTATGCTTAATGCAGAAGATAGAGTATAGACCATTATTAAACTAATAGTCTTTACATCGGAAGGCTTTCCTTTTAACGCCTTCCTAATCATTCCTTTTTTTCGTCATCCTCCTGCATTAATGACATAGGATTTGGTAGTATTTCTTTAATTTGATTGCCAACATAAGGACTTAGTTTTAGCATATCAATACTTGAGAGGGATGGTTCAGTTTTAGATATAAAATTATCCATCATATAACGATACATGGCATTTAAATCTATATCTAAATTCTGAGTTCTAGCGTCAATTTTCATAACAGAATTTAACGCTTTTTCAGTTTCTAACCATGTGGGTTCTTTTACCCACACTTTTAGATACTCTTCTTGGTCGGGTGCTACCTTAATATAATGTAGCGTAGGCTCTTGTAGTGCAAATAAAGCACTCTTATCACTTATTACTTTCTTTTCAGTCATTTCATCCACCTTCAAAACCAACAAACAAACAAACGGTGTTGGTGGAGTTTATATTTACTCAGCCTTTGGAGTTTCTTTTTTCTCCTCCTTGGCCTTTGTAGTTGTCTTTTTTGCTTGACGCTTAGGCTTTTTAGCCTTTTCAATTTGCGTCATTCTAATTATATCTTCTCTCGATACCATGCAAATCACCCCTGTAGAATCCAGTGTGTTTTCACAGTGCAAGCATTAAGATTTCTTGGCATTACTGTTGCTTCCACAACAATTGGCCCTTTATCTTCTGCAATAGGGAAATTATTTGCGCTAATAAAATAGTCTTCAAACTTTAGTGTAATCGTTTCTCCATTAGATTTTGTAAAAATTAATTCTATGGTTTGAGTAGTATCTTCCGAATCGTTTAGTAATGCGGTGTAAAGAGCATCATCTGTAACATGACCAGTAAATGAAATCTCATATGTTCTTTGTGCAGGTATAGACTCTTGGACATCTTTACTCCCAACCCCTAAGAATCTCCTATCTTGTAGATTATTATTCATGGTTAAAGTTAATGAATTAATCTTCAAGAAAGTGCTTCCTAATAATTTAAAAGTTCCATCGGAGAAAAAGAACGGTTCTCTAGTTTGGTCTGCATTAGTGCTAGACTCATAATTAACGAATGCTGTTTCATCAGTAACCCCTCTCCTAGCATCATAAACTTCATCGGAGGCTAAGGAGTGAACATTTCTTGTTGATAAATCCATAGTCATTTTAACTTCTTCATTTTCATTAGCGGTCATGGTTAAAGTATTAACTCTACATCCTCTAGCGATTTTAACGAAGTTTAAACTTTCATCGGTTTCTGTTCCTGTTCTGTACTGATTTGTTCCTGTTAGTTTAGATAGGTTTTGTTCCAATGAAAAAGACGGTAGTAAATCTCCATCTTGTTCAGTAAAAGTATATGTGATTGCCTTTGTTAATGTAGTCGAACCAGTTGGCCTATCTAATTTATGGTAAAAGTCTAATTGAGCATCAGTGGCCTCAAAAGGAGTAATAGGTGGACATATCTTAGTACCAACAGTTCTTCTAAATATTGGCCCTGTTTCAACAATGCCGCCAATAACTGCATCGTCACCTGCCGCAACTTCAGCAGTAGTCTCATTCATAGAACGAATCAAGAAACTATTATTATCGCTTGAACCGTGAGCCAAAGTTTGTCTATGTGCATCACTAGATAATGCAGTTGTCAACGCATCCGTGCTGCATGTTAGCGTAGTACACTTTCCTAAGAAATAATATAGCCATGCTCCATGATTTGCTACAAGACCTAAGTTACCTCCGGTAAAAGAAGTAATGCCCTTGTATTGATAAGTGAAGTTTCTTGAACCACCAAGAGAAAGATTCTGTTGTTTCATTTCAACTTCACTAGTTGGGAAAGTAGCACTTTCAAGAATACCTAACCATTGGTCGGAAAGTAGTCTTTTTGCTGTATCAACTGGGGCAGGAACAGGTGCGCCATAGGACTTAATTACAAAATAATCATTAGAAGCGGCTGAAGCAGAAGGACTAATAGTTACTGTATTAGCAGTATTTGATGTTATTCTATGAGTGGATTGTAAGGCATCACTTGTATTATATCTTTCTAAAAGACAACCTTTGTATAAATTAGTAACTAATTCAAAGTCGGTATCAAAAGTTGAACTTACTTGTATGATACTTTGTGCAGAATCGTCTAACGCTCCTCCACCACTTTTTAATCCTATACCTAAAAATAAATCATTTTCTGGTATAAATGTTATACTTGCCCCGCTTCCTAAAAATATATCTGTGTTTGCCATGCTGTTCCTCTCCTTCCTTTTACTTACTTACTAAGGGAGTGTTAATGCGAATCGTTTTGTTTCTACTGTTAATTTATAACCGAATAACCTCTTCGCTCTATCGTTGCTTTCGCTTCTTGAACCTACAAAGACTTGATTGAACTTAGAACCATCACTTGCGGTATAACCTTTACGACCTCGCTCAAGCGTATGACGGGCTATCAAGTATAAAGCCTTTAGCCTATCTTTTCCAAAGGCAGCATCCGTACCGGCTCTTTCATCATGTATAGTTCTCATGTGCATTGTAAACGAATGAGTTTCGTTTCTTAAATCAAAATGTATTGTTGGATAGGTTATGTTTTGAGAGTCTTCAAAGAATATTATAACATCTTTAGCCGTTAAGTCATATCTAACTCCCTTATTCTTTTGTAATGTTCTAACATCAACAAAGTTAGGAGTTCCTGCATGGTCAGCAGTTATTTTTCCTTCGTTGATTAATGTAGTTACAGAAGAACTCCACTTACTTGAAACTAAATCTATTAGTAAACTTACTTCATCCATTTCAAAACATCCTCCGCTATTTGTTTCTGCAATACTTTATTGTAAGATTGCATTGCATATTCAATAACTTCTTCATCACTAAAAGATACATCAATACCTAATATTTGAGAAAGTTCTTGAGTAGCCGCTTGTCTTTCTTTTTGTATTTCTACAAATTTTCTAAAGTCTGCAACTAATTGTTTGCTAGACATAACTCATCTCCTTAGTATGTTCTTAATTGATTTTGAAAGTTCATCACTCTTTCCTATTGGTACACCAGTTTGTTTTGGCCTTAATACCGGATTTTGCCTACGCCCAGTCCCTCTAGGAACTAACCTACTATTAGGATTACTTGAATTAGGGTTTCTTCTAACTAGTTGTCCACCGGCTCTAGGATTTTGTTTTGCTTGACGCTTTGCTTCTTTCTCTTGTTGTCTTTGTTGCTGTTGTGCTAATCTTTGTTGAGTTTTTTGTTGTCTAGCCTTTGCCTTAGCATCCTTTTTTTGTTGTTTAGGGGTTGTTGCTGTTCTTCCTAACTCCCGTAAATATTTTTCATTCATTCTTTTATTCTGTTGTATCAACTGTTGATTGACATTAGGAATTTCTTTTGGTGGAATAGGATTGCCTTGAGCATCTTTAGGTGGGTCGTAAGGTTGATTAGCAGTTTTTTCTCGATTTTGTTGTGCTTGTTGACTTAATTGTGCCGTAGTCATTCTTTTAGGAGGTGGGCCGGTTCTTTGTCTTTGCTGAGGAGTTGGTTGTGAAGCCGCTTGTGTTGCTTCTTGTGTAACTTTTCTTTGTTGTGCTTCTTGACTTAATTGTGCTGATGTTTTAACATTTTGTTGTGGAGTTTGCTGTCCCATATATCCTCTTTGTCTAGCAAAGCCCGCTAAGTCAGCAGGTTTTTCTCCTTGAACCGGAGGTAAATCCATCATAGGTGGAACATTTCTTGTTGCATCTACTACACTTGTAGCGGGTTGTTGAGTTCCTGTTGATTGAACATTAGGTTTTAACATCTGTTTCCAATTTTGTTGTTTAGGTGTTGCTCTTTGAGATTTTAGTCGCTGAACTGCCGGAGCAATTTGATTATCCCTTTTTTTTCTTTCCTGTTCTAAATCTCTTTTATATCCAATATTAGCCGACCCACCATCTTTAGTAGTGGCAACTTTAGCCTCTAACTCTTTTATTTTTGGATTATATCTATCATTAGCGGCTCTAATTAGGTTCTGTAATTGAGTTCTATCCATAGAATCTAAGTTTGAACCTGTTCCTCCAAAGCCCTCTCTTCCTAAGTAAGTGGCGGCACTCTTTCTTATTACATGAGAACGCCAATCACCAATAGCCATAGAATCACTCCAATAAGTAAACGAGGTCGCCTTTGCCCTTTAAGATTTCGTTGGCTTCAGTTGTTAAAATATCATACTTTTCTTTAGTAGATATATTACCACCAGTTTCAGCAATCATGATTGTTTGGTCATCGTGTCTTAATAATTCAGCCGCAACTAACATTGTTGTAGCCTTATGTATAGCCGAAGGAACTCTACCATCGCCTGCAATATAACTAACAATTATTGAGTTTTGAGTATGGTATGGATAATCTCTTAAGAAAAAGACTCTCCCTTCATCACCTATCTTCCAAAAACTTCCTAGTCTCTTCATGTCTTGCTTATCAGTAAAGGCTTCTGTAATAGTATTAGAGTTTTCACCCGCTTTATCTGCTAGCGTTATAGTACAAGCCGAGCCATCTTCCCCTGCTAACAAACTAGAAATATTTATTTTATTTCCATCATCGGGGTCTGTTGAAGCATAAAAGAAATCGGAAATAGCGATTGAAGAATCAGCCTCCGAGTTCTTGAATTTTTCAGTAGTTGCTCCTGTAAACTGGGCAGTTTTAGAAGGATATTCTTCATTGATTAAGTGGCATATTTCTTGAGCCATTGTCTTAGAACCAAAACTACTATTGAATGTATTATTAGCACTAGTCCCTCCTTCTCCTGTAAAGTATAATATCCATGAAGAACCACTATTAGGTAATTGTAGAGTTATGCTTCTTAGATGTTTATAATTATCACTATTCAAAGTAATACTTGCTTGTGCTGATGCCAACTCCAAATAACTATTACCTTGCCATACTTTAAGAGAAACTATCTTCTTAACTTTCATAGTTGCTAACTGAATAAAACCAACATAGCCACCATAATAAGTTTGCATAGGATGATTCATAAACTCAAAGTTATGAAATTCATTCTTATGTATAATGGGCCTATAAGACCTCTTTACTTTGTCATCAACAATACCTTCAATGTTCTTTATGATACTGCCAACTTGTGCTTGAGAAGGGAAGGTGGAAGAACTAAATGCAGGTATTTGTAGCATATCGGAAACTGCTCCTTTGTCTGTGTAGTAGCCTTTTCCTGTAGAGTAATCTACATCAATAGAAGTGTAGTCGCTTGGGGATGATGCTATTGCCATATTAAATTCCTCTCTCTAGTGTATCAACTCTACTTCTAATAGAATTAATAAATGTATTTACCTTAGAGATATTAGTTTTGCTTTCTAATATCTTGGTAGTTTGTCTTTTTGGTTTTGGAATAGGATTAAGGCCGCCACCTTTGAAGATGATTTGTTTTCTTTTAGCGTTGAATCTTTTTATTTCTGTTTTATTCTTAGTTGTACCTTTAGGATTCTTTTCTGTTTTATTAGTAGTCTTTGTTATTTTAGTCATGACAAATTCTATATCAAAAACATATTCTAAATCATTTAAATATCTAAGTAATATTTTTTGTAGTGACTCTTTAGGGTCATCAAATGAAACGGGACTATCTTTAAAAACATTCAATTCTTTTATTTTTTTATTTGCTTCGGAATATGTATCTTCTTCTAAACTAAACATGGCTTGTGCTTTTTCTGCTATTATTTTTTGCTTTTCAGTCGCTACATAATTTCCTGCGGATAGTGTACTTTCTATGGATTTATTTTGACCTTTAAAGAATACACCGTATGGTATTTTTTTAATTTCTTTAACACTACTATAGTCTATCCCACTCAAACCAATCCCTATTATTTCTTCAAAGGGAATTTTCTTATCGTCATCGCTCTTAAGTTTATTATGTAACTCAACTATTTCTTTAGCAACTTTATTTGATACCATTTTCTTTTTTGCTAAACCCATAACTTCGCTTTGTTCGGGAGCAAACTTAGAGCCTTCTTTTATTCTTCTTCCCGATTCAGTTTCTTTATCTTCGTAAATACTCTTATCTTCTAAATCTCTTTCAATGTCTATCATTTCTTTTCTAAGTTCATTGAGAACAGTTTTTTCTAAACCTTCTAACATCTTAGGAACACTATCAAGAAACTTATATTTCTTTACAGTTTCTTTATTATCTCTATCATATTTAACAGCCCCTTCTAAAATTAAAGGGTCTATCCTACTACCGTCTTTTATTTCTCTTAAAGTATTATTACCTATCTTATTAATTAAATATAATGGTATTTCTTGTAAGTCTAATCCTCTTACTGTAGTTCCTCTACTATCATCTGCCATTGCGAAACGAGTTTGGAATGTTTTTCCTCCCGAAGTAACTTCTTTTTTAGACTTAAAACCATCCTTTCTACTAGTAATATCACCTGCTTTAGTTTGATTACCTACGGCCTCAATCAAGTTATAACTTTGACCTGCTTTATTTTCTCCTTTAATGCTAATATTAGTAAAGCCTAACTCTACTAACTTTTTAAACTTAGCACCCTCTCTAAAATTACTCATTTCATTTAATGTAACTGTTTTAGTAATCTTCTTACCATTCTTAACATTACTTTCCTTTTCTGTAACATTATACAAACTATCAAAATAACTATCGTAATTATCAATACCTTCCTTTAATGCAATCTTAGTATCTTTTTCATCAGTAGGGGATTCTAATATTCTCGACACAACTGCCCTACTTAATTCATTAGGTGCTTTATCCATCAAAGATTCAATAGTTTTTATTGATTCATATTTTTGTTTAAGTGGTTTATTTTCAATAAGTTCTTTAATAGGAGTATTTTTTAGTTTATCTAGTCCCTGCTTATATGTTTTTTTATATTCATCCACTATCTTAGTACCAGTATTATACTGCTTGACTTCATCTAACTCCAATATGTTATTTATCTCATTAGCATTTTCATTGCTATCCCCTAACCTAACTTGTTGTTTTTTATCTAAAACTCCAACAACAACATACTCTTTAAAAAACTCTAAAGCAACTTCTTCGTTCCAATTTGGGATAGAGCCACCTAAGATGTCTACTTTCAAAAGACCACCTTCACATTAACCATTTAGCCCAAGCAGCACCTTTTTGAATTGCTCCGCCTAAACCTAAACCGCTTTGTGGAGGTTCGTAACTCATTTGTCCTTGAGCATCTATCCAATATGGTCTTCCATAATTATCTGTGCCTGTTGGTGGAACTGGATAACCACTACCATTATTCATAGCACCTTGCATTTGTTGATATTGTTGTGTGTTACCCGTTAATCCCGCTACTGCCATACCTGCTGTTGGTTGTGCCATTTGTTGCATACCGCCACCGCCACTAAATCCTTGAGATTCAAGATATTGTTGTTTTGCTAACTTTCTTTGATTAACAACTTCTGTATTGATTGCCGCATCTAATACTTTTTGAATATCTAACTCAATGTTTTCTGCGGTAATCTTTTCAAATTCTCTCATAGCATCGTTGTGTATCTTCAACATACCTGTTGTAGAATCTGTTGTAAATTGTAACTTAGCCAACATTTTGCTGACTACTCTTTCTACAACATCTTCCATAAGATTTTCCATTTGTGTTAGAAACTGTTGTCCATGATATTGAAAGAATTCTTCTACATGGTTTTCTTGTAAAGAAAGTAAGTTATTTACATTCTTAAATTGTTGGTCGCTTTGTTGTTGTACCGATGCCAACACTGTTCCGTTACTTGTTCCGAATACTCCCATATCACTCACCCTGTTCTCCTTTAATTAGATAATTAACTCTTTCTGTATTTAATTGTATTTCCGCCATCAATCTAACTATTTCCGCTATTTGTGTTTCTGCATCAGTAGCCGGTGTTGGTGGCGTTATGTTCCACCCCATGCTAGTCAGCCTCATAACATCTTCTTTAGTTAAGTTGTTTAATTGTTGTCTTTTTAACATATTAGGCATTTTTGCTTTAGGAATAAACGCTTTAAAATCTAACCCATGTTCATCTGCTAATATTTGTTGTTGTAGCATCTCCATTTGTTTATGAATAGCCGCATGCTTTTGACAGTAAGTTCCCCTTAGTGGTCTTCCTTTCTCAACATTATCTAGTGGTATTGGTGGCCTTAAGTAGTCTCCTGCTTCCCAAATATGGTGAGTTCCACATACTACACATCTATCTTTAAAGTTAAACTTGTGGCCGTATTTTAAGAAAAGAATTTTTTTCTTTTCCGGTAGTAATACTTTCTTTATTTCTTTCATCTGCTTCTTTGGCTTTAGCGCATCATATTGATAGTCTTCAATTGGCCCAACTGCCCTATATTGTTGCAGTTTAGGTAAAAAAGCACTCTTCATTTGTTGCGTCTGTATTAAATTCGGTTGCTGATACATCTTTCATTCCTCAATAATCCTTTATCATAGTAGTTATTCCTTTATACACCATTTCGGGGTCGGACTTAGCCGATACTATATATTTAAAACAAGGTATTCCCTTGTCATTCAACTGCCTCATTCCATACTTAAAAGGTTCAAATATTTCATGTTTGTCTATAGGGTTATTACTTTTATACTTCTCTCCCCACATATCATACTTGTTTCCCCATATTCCTACGGCTATTGGATAATCCGATTCTTTTTTCTTTCTACCCGAAGGCCACCTATCTGCTACAATAGTATCTACTAGAAACTTCCATGCTAATTGGTGGTCTAAGTTAGAAGGTGAATCTAAATGTCTATGGTCTATCATAAAAATAACATATCTTACTCTACGCTTCTGCATATCCTTAACCCATTCTTTCCAATAGATTGCTTCCCCTCCTAAGTCAGCACTCTTAATTGTATGAGAACTACCATCAATCTTAACATTCTTTCTAGTGGCTCTATGTAAACCAACGGTTCTATCCTTTATTGTGGGAACTTCGCCCCTTGTTCTAAGTTGATGACTAAGAGTTGTTTTACCAACCATAGTAGAACCATAAACTCCAAAGTTAATTGCATGAACTTTTTTGTAGAATCCTATTATTGCTTCCCCTACTAAAATAGCAAAGCCTGTCATTATGGACATATCAATGCCCCCAAATATCCTTTGCCCTCGCTATAAGCCATCCCATTATATTTATGTCAAAGACTCCCATTATGTTACCCACTAGAAAAGCAGACAATCCTAGACAGCCGCCCCAAAAATACATCTTCATTTTTATGAAGAACATATCTGCCGAATGCGCCCGACTTTGATTATATACATAGTCGGATTCACTAAAACCCATTATGTCGCCAAAGACCAATCAACCACAACCTATTGTTGTATTGTTGCTAGAAATTCATTTCCTATTGTATTGTCGTCGTAGTCTTCAGTAGCCATAACATTACCACGCCAGTTTTCTCGCCTTACTGTACCGAACTGCTTCATACTATCCTGTAGTTTAGTTTTGATTTGTTCTTCTCTTTGTAGTCTTTGAAAATGATTTTCAATTTGTCTGTCTAGTAGTCTTATCTCAATCTTATCATTTAGTGATAGGTCAAACAATGCTTTCATAACCATTATTGCCCCTACTGTAATAAGACCAAATAAGACAGAATGTGCTAATGCGCCGTAAGGAAATCCTAAACCGTATGCCGCATAGAAATATACATTCGCTCCGCTAACTGTTCCGACAAATAAAATTGTCATAACTAATCTTGTGTCTTGACTTAGTGCCGCCATAATAAAACCTCAGTTGAACTCGACAGAAACATTGGCCGTAGAACTTCCTACTTCTGTTACTTCCAAGAATATTCCACTTCTGCATAGAACCCCATGCATGTCATATTCTAAGTTGTAATGTCCTGTTACTGAATGAAATATTCTAGCCACTTCTGTTCCACTGTTATCTGTTCCATTGAAAACCTTAATCGTAACTGCATCGTTTCCTGCAATTGTTATTGCCGCATGTATGCTAATTAACTTAGCATTTTCGTTACTTACAATTGCGCTTGCGCCCAATACTCCACTACTTCTACAACCGCCTATGCCCGTCATACTATCACCTGTTCATTTGATGGAGAAAGACTCCACCTATTTAATGTAGCGATTACTCTTTCTTTGATTTTGAAAGAGTTTTTGCCTTTGGTTTAGGTTTTGGTTTAGGTTTAAGAGTTGGTTTCTTACGAATAACTTCTTTCTTAGGAAGTAGTTCATCTGCTAATTGTTTAACAGTTGAAATGTCTTTTCCTGTTTCCTTACAACCCATTAGAACTAGTTTTTCATTAAGTGCTAACAACTCTTCACGGTCTTCTTCGCCAAAACTAAAGAAATAATTAGGGTCGGAAAGACGAAGGACAGCCCATTTTACTGAGACTGTCGCTTCTTCTTTCCTTGTTATTTCTTGTTTTGGTGTAATGTTAAGCCTACCGATTTTAGAATCATCAGTTAATTTAACTGTTACCAATTAAATCCCTCAAAGATTTCCCCAAACTCGTAGTCTAACTGCACAGGCGGGGTCTGCATCATTAGCAACAGTAGCGTTTGTTCCGTCTAATGCCGTAAACATTAACGCTATTGATGTTGATGAAGTATATCCGCCGGTTGCGGTTGTTAGCAAAGATGGAACATGAGCGTTTGCGCCTTCTGTTCCACAGATTGTTGCACAATGAATTGTAGATAATCCAAAGTCGCTAGCAGGTATTATTGCACCCGAAGCAAGATGGGAAGTTACATCAACTACTGCATCAACCATGTATTCATCACCACAAACTTTAGGGCGAGAAACGCCCTTATGGTCTGCTAATAATGTTGTTGTGTGTACTTGTGCCAACTAAAACACCTCACTGTCCAATGCAAATCCAACTCAACAATTCATCTGAAACTATGTCTAGTGTAAGAGAAACTGTATTTATTCCACCTACAACTGAACTAGCAACAGGGAATGTTTCATCAATTGAATGAGTTGCTGCATTTGCCGCCCTAACTCCATTACCCATAGGGCTAGTAGTCATAATTTCAACAGAAGTCCATCCTGTTAAAACTAATTCCGTTGTAGCCGCATCTTCTGTAATTGTTCCAAAAGCCATCTTTCTGTTTCCTTCTAAGTTCATTTCGCCTAATATTACTTGTGTTTTTGCCATATATATCCTCTCCTTTTTTCCTCACTGTATGTTTGTTATCTTTCCTTGACCACGGAAGAAGGAACATCCTACTTCACCAATTGTTCGATACAAAGCCCTGTTTCCTAGAGTTCCTACACCAAATGGATTACCATTAGCGATTCCGTCTTCAAAGTATTGTGTAGGTTTCATTACTGAAAGCCACAAATGGTCTGTATCAAGGAATAATAGGTCACTTAGTTTTGTTGAAGCACCGCCAGTTTGACACATATCCTTAACTGGGATAAGTGGTATATCGTAGTAAGTAGCAACTCTAAAGCCCATTTCTTGGCCTTTAGTTCCTCTAACACCGTTTACTGTTGGTACGATTTCTTTTCTGTCCATAAATCTCTCTTGACTTTGTAACAAATCAGCAAGTGCTTGAATTGTATCATATCCAGTTAGAATAACCTTTGGAGAACCACCGGCTAATTTTAGATTTCTAATCATATCGTTAAGTCTTGTTAGGGTCAATGAACGAACATTTCCTGCGGCGTAGCCACTACCAAAGTCTACTTCTGCATCAAGGAAAGAGGCTGCGGAGAATCTTTCACTACCGTAGATTTTTCCTAGTGCGTTAGAAGCGGATGTTGTATCAGTTGCTAGAACTCCACCATCAATTGCTAATAGTTCTGCTCTTGAGGTAATAACCTTGTTTAGAGAAGTATAGTTGTTTCCGATATTTGGCATAGCGGCGACTTCACCATAATGTTCTAGTGGCATAACCAACATTTTGTTTTGTACTTCAGCATGGTGCTTACCCATATCTTCACGCATTTGCGCTCTAATATCGCCAATTCCATCATCAATTTGTGCCATTTCCATAGCAAGTTCACTGAAATCAAATTGGTGTGCAACTACTTTAGGACTCATGTTTAGTTGAGCGTAAGTTGGTGCAATTGGGCCAAGTCCATCTTGTGCTGTTGATAGTGCCGCATTCTCCGGTACACCACCAATCATATCTGCTCTTGGACTATCCGAACCTAGTTCTGCTAAGTTTTCTGTTCCACTTGCATCAACAGTAAACAAGTTACCGCTTCCACCGGAAGGTCTTGACTTTAGAACTCTCCATCCGCTAGAACTGTAAGGTCTTTTTGAAATCATTGAAAGAGCGTTAACTTCTCTATTCAACATTGACCATACTTTTTGTCCGTAAACAATATTGTAAAGTGCAGATACATCACTAACAGCACTACCGGAGAATGCCGGAGAACCATCGTGTCCTGTGTGTATTCCACCAATAGCACCGGCTTGCTTCAAAAGAGCGTTACCGGCAGGTAGATTGTTTATTCCATATGTGCTTGCTTCTAAGTCTGCGATTGTATTAATATATCCTGTCATCTTAAATTCCCCCTACCATCTTGTGAATGTCCGACCAATCCATGTTAGCCATTTCATCCATACTTGGGAGTTTTGCTTGTACTTCTTCTTGAGCCTTTAGAATAGTTTCCTTTTCTGTGGTCAATGATTTCCTTAGTTGTGTAAATTCATCTTTAAGAGAAGCAATCTCGCTAGCCGCATCATAGTTTGCCTTTGCGATTGTGTTTTCTCTTGATGTAACTTCAGTAGCGAATCTTGCTTGGAATGATTTCTTTAGGTTATCATAAGCAAGAGTTTCTAACTGCTCTTGTCGGAAAGCCTCGTAAGCCTTCTCGATGTTTCCAACTGACAAATCTAGTGTGTCAAATTCACCGTTACCAAAAGACTTTACTACTGGCATATCGGATGAAGTTGGTTTACCATTGTTAATTACAATACGGTCAGCAGGTTCTCCAATTTGGTTTCCTGCACCATCAAGAGTTCTTAAGTAAGCCTTTGCTTCCTCATCTTGATACTCGCCCATTTCCATGTCCCCTTCTTTATCAGCCAGTTCCATGTCTTCTTCGTCTTCTTTGTCCATGTAATTTCCTCTTTCCATGTCCCCTTCTTCATCAGCCATTTCATGTTCTTCAGTATGGCCTTTTTCATCTATCTCTTCTTCTTTACGAAGCGTATTTACTTCTTCTAGCAAAGTATCTAACTCCGCTAATGCTTTTTCTAGTTTTTCACTCATGTTTATGTCTCCTTTATCTTGTTTCAAAATATCGAACCTCGCTTCGGGGTTAATTCCTTTTTCGCATATAGTAATTTCATGCAACTCTAACTTGCTGATTTCATTATAATCACCTAAGTTTTCGTGGCTTTTCTTTACTTTTTGGAGGGCTTGGCCTCCTATGCTAAAAGACCTTAATGACCCTTTGCGAATGTTTCTGCCAACTTCCTTGGCTTTTTCTATATCGTCTCGTAGTTTAATTACTACAAAGAAACCTACATCATCTACTTCGGACTTCCATAGTCGCCCGCTAGTATCTCTATAAGAATCTACAACTTCTCCAACTTGAACATTGGAATGGTTTGTCATAACATTTCTAAATTTAGAGTCTCCCATAAATTTAGTAACTGCTTCATTAAGTGCCTTTAGTGTGATTAAGTCATTTTGCTTATCAACTATCTCTATACTGGCATAGCCGCCTATCATCAAATCGTCGCTTCTAGCCTTGAGGATGGAGAACCCATCATTTCTCGTTGCTAATACTGCCGATGACATTTCGCTCAAAAGGAAAAAATCTCCTTTTGATATATAATACACACGGTTATTTTAAACGATTAGTCCTCATTTGGAGGTAATTCAAGACTACTGTATTTATCTTCATAAATATTCCATAGTCCTCTATCACTATCAGTATCAGCAGGTTTTTGTTCATAGCCTGTCCATGCTAGCCACATTCTTTTTCCTTTAACTTCAAGCATTCTAACATGAAGTTTAGTTTCAAACTTATTACCATCTAAGAAATACTCATGGTAGCCTTCCTTTTGAACGCCTAATTTAACATCTCCACTGTCGATGACTTTACGCTTAGATATATTCTTAGCAACCATAGCAGGGAACTTACCGGCCTTGCCAAACAATTCAAAGATGTCATCTTTACTATCTAATCTTACCATCCAGTTGATGCTCTCATCGCCTAACTTCATAACAATATTTAGATTATCATCATCTCTAAGATATACCTTAAACTCACCACTTCTGTATTTTTCGGGAGTTTCATATTCTTTTTTAATGGTGTCCATTAATATCTTATCATGTTCAGCAAACAACTTTTTTGTTTTAGCATCAAAAGATATTCCATCTCTATTCTCAAACCAATCTTTTACTCGGCTTTCTTTACTTTCTAGTATGTCTTGATATTCTTTTTTGTGATTTTTTACTAAGAAATTATGAACAACTTTCGGTACTTGTGCGCCCTTTTCCTTTAAGAAATTAAATATAGCAACAGTAAGTTTAGATTGTTTTGTTTTCATTATTTCTTCTGCCTGTTCTTTCCACAGGTCTAAATCCATTAGTGCATTCTTGGCCATTAGATTGTCTTCTTCAAATCCATAGATAGTAAAACCATCCATGTCTCCTTTGATTATAATATTGGCTTCGCCGTGAATATGGTCAGAAACTACAATCCCTTTCTCTACTTCTTCTACATTATATTTCAAAGACTTATCCGTATCATTAATTAGCATTTGTAGAGTAACTAACTTGTCCGGTGTCTTACTTTCAGCAATTTCATTTATCTTTGCTGAATAAACAACTGGCTTACCCTTAACTTGTTTTACTTTATCAATAGAAACTCTAACAACTTCTCCGACATCTGCCGAAACCTTAGTATTAGTAGCACTACCTACATTAAGATAATTTACACCTTCTATTTTTTCACCATCTTCTTCAACTGGCCCCGCCCCTAACTTATAAGAAAAGTTAGAACCACTCTTTTTCTTATCAAGTACAATTAAATCTAACTCAACAAAAGGTTTCCATCTAATCCACTTGGGGTTTTTCTTTGTTCCTAAGTAGTAAGTTGATGTAGAGTCTTTAATCATAGCACCTTCAGCAGTAGGCATTTCCATAATCTTCTTAGCATACTCTTCAACATCCTTTAGACTATCAGCAACTCTTGTATCTTTTTTAGATGGGAATGTTAAGGCTTCACTAGAATGTATAGAATAGTTATTGAACATTATTTGCATTCTGTTTTGTAATGTATCTTCCATGAGATTTTCTTCGTTGTGTCTCATAATATCAAACACATGAATTCTAGCCTTGCCCTCTCTTTTTCCTTCTAAGTATTCTACCGCTTCTTTTCTTTTAAGAGAATCCTCTCCGTCAAATAAAACTAATGAAGCATCTAATATACAGTCTCCGAATTGTTTCTTTTTCAATTCTTCTATTGCGTCTTTACATTTACTAGATATATCTTTACCTGTATAATCATAGACTTTTATATTCTTATCTATTTTATGAAGTTGTATTCTAAATCCATCATATTTTTCTTGGACATAGTATTCTCCACTAAACCCTTTTAGTTCATTCATATCTTCTATTGTAAATATTCTATACATTGGTTTGTTAGGAATAATAAAATCACTTTGGGCTTTCTCTTCATCAGATTTCTTTTCTTTCAAGATAGTTTTTTTATCTTTATCAGTTTCATCCTTGGCTTTAGTTTCATCTACATCTGTATCTATGTCTTCTAATTCAAGCCACTCTTCTTTAGTGTTCTTAGATAAGAATATTAATTCTAGCATATTCATAGCGGCCTTCACCTTAGACTCCACTTTCTTAGAATCTTTATCGTCGCCATAATGCTCTATAATGTAAAGTGCAACATCATCAACTTCTAAGTCTAGCCCAGTTAAACCTTCAGTAATATCATCGGGCTTCATATCTTTAATTGAATATGCTTCTTTAGGTAGTGCTTTATCATCTTCTCTAATAGCATAGTGAACAAACTTAATCATAAGTTCGGGTGAACCTAATAATGCTTCTAATACATTACCTTTAAATTTTTTAGCGAAAGGGTCACTAACTTCTTCCGAAGAATATCTTAATGCTTTAATTCCTTGATATAATTTTTCAGCATTGTTTGTTGTTGGGTCGGAAGCATCTTTAGATTCTAGTAGGTCTTCCTCAATGTAATCCTTAAGTTCATTTGAAAGAGCATCGCTCATTTCATATGCTTCTTTAATTTTATTTACTGCGTTTCTCCATTTAGAACCGTATTCTTTTGGGTCGGTTCTTGCTGAAAGATAAGCGACTCTTGTTCTTTCAAAGAGTCTTAGAATATCTGTGGATATTGACTTATCCTTTTCAATAAGGAGGGGCATATAGCATCAACTAACTCTTCTTTCTCTTTCTTCGGGGGTTTCTAGGCTTCTTCTATATTCGCTATAACTTGACACATTTTCCTTTCCTTGTTTTAATCTAAGGTTGTTATGGTCTTTTCTATCAATATTAATTTCCATGCCCTTGAGTGCGTTTTCTAATTCCTTTAAATTAGGTGTTGAAGATAATGACGATGCTTTCCCAAAAATCTTTATTTTTCTAAGGGCATTTTTAAATTCATATTCAAGTAGTCTAACTGCTTTATCGTAGGCTTCATTATCTTTCTCTATTGTTCTTTCTGCTTTTTTTAAACTCTCGCCCGCTAAACCATACCCTTCATCTTTTCGAGTTTGATTAGTAATCTTAGAAGCATCTTGTACTTTAGGTCGCTTAATCTTAACTTCCTCTACGCTAGTATCTACTTCTTTTACTTGAGTAGGCTCTATGTTCATTCTCTTTTTTGCGCTCAATTCTTCTTTAGCCTTTCTTGCTTTTTCAATAGCAAGGCTGATTATTTTTTCTTGTCTTGTAACTTTTTCCGGCATTATTGTCCACCTACATTTTCTACCATCTTATGAATATCTTTCCAATCCATATTTCCTACATCTTTCAATGGGGAACCGCCAATGGTTCCGTTGTTCATTCTTGGAGTAGGACTATCAACAACGACAAAACCGGACTTCATTAGTAGGTTATCGTCATTGTAAACTGCTCTCTCTAAACTTTCTATCTTAGAAGTCAGTGCCTTGATTATCTCAAGTAGTTCTTCATTAATTGTATTTTCTTCACTCATCTCTTTTCCTCCTTCTTTGGATATACTAAATCTCTCAACTGTCTGTAAAGCAATTCATAGTCCTTACGAAGTTCGGTAGCCGAAGCGACTATATCTACATTCCGTTCATCCATAGACTTCATTTTCTTGGTAAGTTTCTTATCGGACTTAACTAGTTCTGCATCCTTTAGAACTTGTATTAATTCTCCTAACTTAGTGAAGTCTTGACCAAAAAATTCAGTTGGTTGTGTTGATTGTAGTATCTTCTTTAGACGCTTAGTTTGTTTTTTATCTAATGTGTCTAATATATTCTTTTTTACTTTTTCTTCTTTCTTTATGGTAAATTCTTTACCTTCTTCATAATAATCCCATGTCATTTTCCTTCCTCCTTTTCTGCTCTAATTTCTTCAAGAATTTCTCTTTCGAGTGCGTTTGTTTCTTCAGAAAATTTATTTTCCAATTCTGCAAAATCAGCAAGTGTTTCTATTTTATCTACTTCAGCCAAAATTCTATTCAAGTCCATTTCTTTCTTTAACTTTTCATCTAGTCCCATAAATTGTTTCATTAGACTTTCTAAGTCTGCAACATTATCAAATGCCTTAGAGTCACTTACTGTTTTGGTTAGTAGTATTCTTCTTAGAGATTGTGGATTTCTTTTGTAGTCCTGTATCTTTAGTTTATCCTTAAATTCAACTATTGAAGACTTTTTGATATTAACAAAGAAAACCTCTAGTAAACCAACTAGTCTTTCTTCTAACTCTTTAGCCTTTGATTGTAAGTTCTTCTTATCTCCTTTCAAATCTTTTTTGTTGGAAAATTTTAATTCTCTTTCCAACCAATTTTCAAACCAAGCCTGTAACTCTTCTTCGGATGGTGGCGTTCCTTTTTGTTCTGTAGTGGATGGTTTGATTGTGGATTTTCCTGTTTCTTTTGTAGTCAATCTATCCAATGCATTCTCATACGCTTGTTCTAAATCTATTAAATTATCTACGGATTTTTCACTTTGAGTTGGTAATCCTATTTCTTTCTTTAGATGAACTAAACCATCCATGATGTCTTCTCTTTCTTCTTTAGTCAAGAATATTTCTTTAGTAGAATCTAAAGATTCTGTCTGTTTGATTGTAGACATAATATCATTTTCTAAAGAAGTCACTTCCTCTTTAGTAGGTCTTTGACCTTCATCGACTTTCTTTGCCCTTCTATAATATTCTCTAATAATTTCTAAAGTTCGAGACATTCTTTCGATGAATAAGTCTAATGGTGTCTTTTCTTTTTCTTCTTTTGAGATAGTTTTATCTTTTAAGTCCGAGTCTTTTATTTCAACTCCCATAAAATTCAGTGGCAGTTCTTTGCCTTCGTTTGTTTTCATCCAAGCATCCCATTTAGTTCTAAGTTCTTTCTCTAAAGTTTTGCCGGTTTTTCCTTTACCACTTTTCATCTGCGCTACTACTTTATCATACTCGTCAGCGAGTTTTTCATAGTCTTCAGCAAATTTTGTTATGGCTTCAAAGAACTTAAGTAAATCTGTTTTAGCACCTTTGAATGCCTTGAATTTTTTTTCTAGGTTTTCTTCATATTCTTTGATGAATTCTGTAACATCTTCTTTTTCTTTTTTAGTGATGGAGACTTTACTTAATTGATTTAAGTTATCAATAAGTCCTCCCCACAATTCTTGTACTGCCAGTGAGTTTGGCTTTTGATTGTCCTTCTCATCAATTAGAGTAGGGAATATTCTAAAATGCTCCGAAAGAAGTGATTTAGTGTAGTTCTCCTTAGTCTTACTAGCCTTACCCTCCTTACTAAAAATTTCTATTCTTGCTATTCTTACTGCCCTAGAACCTTCCTTCTCTCTAACTAAAGGAGTTAATTTCATATCTTCTCGCTCGGTTCCTTTTTCAGTATATTCTTTAACTTCTTTTTCCCTTAACTTAACAGACTCTTTTGTATATACAACAACTGGAAAAACATTGAAGGTAGGGAGTTTTAATGACAAAGTAAAGTCGGGAAACATTTTTGTTAAATATTCTATAACCAAATCCGATATATCATCTTCTATATCAGCAAGTTGTTTAATCAAGTTAGCGGGTAGTGTTGCTTTTATCTGCTCTTTACCTGCCCTCTTTCCTCTAAGACCCTTTCTCTTAGCCTGTAACTTTTCTTTTAGTTTTTTTCTCTTTTCTTTACCTGCTTCCGATACATCGGGTTCATTGTAATCAAATGATGATTTTATAACAGTTTCAAGATTAGCATCAAAACCCTTGACTTCTTTCTGTAATAGTTGCAGTATTGCATCTATGGTTTTCTTAATAGTAGCATAGTCTTTAGATTCTTCATCGAAAGGAACATCTCTTAATACTAATTTTTTATCTTTATTAATATCATATCTTAGGAAAGCATCTACGATGTCTTGTTTTTTCAATCGCTTTTGTCTTTCTTGTTGAATTCTTTTCAAATCTTCTGCTAGTTCAGCATCTTCCTTCTCTCTTCTTTCTTTAATGTCTGCCGCTATTTGTTGTTGTTGTTTCTTTTGTTTAGGAGTTAGTTTAATGTTAGGTTTTCTACTAAGCAGTTCTCTAAAATCCTTATCCCTCATAGTTTTTCCTTGTTTACTAGGAGCAGTAGGTTCTTGAGAAACTCCCATATCCTTAAACCCTTCCGGCAATTCTAGTGGAATTTTTTCCGGCTTCTTACCTTCTTTAATATCTTTAAGTTGATGTAACTCTTGTATCTCTCTAATAGTAGATTCAAACTCTTGAATAAGTTTATTTCTTCTTGAGGTTTTTCTTCCTTGACCTTTCAAACCCTCTATTTCTGTCTTGAGTTTAGCCTTTCTTTTTTCGGCTTCTTGTAACTTATCTGCTCTAACTTCGCTACCTTTCATTACATTAATAACAGAAAGAACTGTTTGNAAATCACCTAAGTTANTTGAATCTAAATATTTTTTTGCGGCTATTCTTATTCTGTTGGGGTTGTTTTTATTTGTAATAGCACTTGCTCGAAAATCTTCTATGGCTTCTTTAAGGTCGTTGTAGTATGTTTTAGTAGTAGACATAGGAGTAACAGACCTATCTCCTTTGTCTTCACGAACATTATTTCTTATATCACGGAAAGTGTTGTATAACTTTTGTAATCCTTTCACTTTGTATTCAAGTACCTCTATTTTATTTTTAGTGGTAGTTTTAGTTTTTAATCTTTTTAGGTTTTTTANTTCAGTTTGAATTAAACCCAATGCTCTATCATAGGCTTGCAGTTGAACAGTGGGTTGTTTTTTCTTATTACCATCGGCTCTTAATTCATAAAGGGTTTCTTCTATTCCTTTATCTCCTATTTCAAAAGTATCTCCCAAAGCACGCTGTACTTTCTCATTACCAAGTAATTCTCTTAGTCGTTTTGTTGGGGTACTTGCTAACTTATCAAGACCTTCTAATATAGTTGCTCGTTTTGTTCTTATGCGTTCATCGTCTTTCATACCCAATCTTTGTAATGAAGATAATTTTGCTTCTACTTTTACTTTAGCAGTTTTTTTATATTCATTCATTGCCGCTACGACATCCCTATTAGGAATAGTAAGTGGCTTAAATTGAGAATCACTACCCAAGTCTATGATTAAATCTTTACCATCCTCAATATCTTTAAGGGCTTTTTCTTCTCTTGCCTTTTTATCTGCAATGTTTTTCTTTGCATTAGCAACTTCTTGTTTCATTCCTTCAATTTGTTGCTTGTAGTTTTCTTTTTCTGCATCAGTAAGGGGGGTTTTTCTTGAACTTTCTCTTAATGGTGTCTTCCTATCCAGTTCATCTTGTAATAATTGTATTCTGCCTTTTTGTTCGTCTGTGCCTTCATATCGCTCAATAACTTCTTTGTCGGTAAATCTATCCTTAACATAATTTAAGAAACCACCATACATTTTATTATAGGCTTCAACCATTTTACTTTCTTCGTCTTTATCCGCCACTTTGTCTCCCATTGTGTTTTTGATATACGAAGTGAGTTCTTCTTCTGTTTGTGCAGCAGTTTCTTCATCCCTTTTCCTAGCGGCTTCTTCTTTTTCATCAGCCTGTGCAAACTCAAGAGATTCTTTCGCAGAATTAATAGAACTTTCTAGTTTATCTATCTTATTTTGGATTTGTGTTTTCTCTTTACCTTCAGCATTTTTCAAAGAAGAATTCAAAACTTTCTTTTCTGTTTTTAATTCTTTTATACTTTCTTTAATTTTTTGAATAGTAGTTTTTTCGTCTTTCTTCTTTAGAAATAAGCCTTCATCTATTTCATCTACCAAACACTTCAAAAGAAAATGAAGGTCATCTTCTTTATTGTGCAAGATAGCCTTCATAAACATAGTATCGCCTCAAAATGGAATGTTCTCTTTCTTACCCCTACGCTTTTGTGGGGGTAAGATAACATCGGGAATATCATTAGATGCCTTTGTTGCTTTATGAGTTGTGTCCGGTGGTAATCCACCAACAGAAAAATCACGATTCTTTGTAATCTTTCTAGTTTCATTTGCATTCTGTGTCTTTACCTTTGCTAGTTCTTTTTTCAATCTAATCTCTTTCTGTCTTGTATCTTCTGTCATTAACCTGTCCTCCTTTCAGTTCGTGTATCTACATTTTGATTACCTGCATCTTGAGGTAATCCACTTAATCTTTTATCCGGCCCCGTACTCATAGATGGTTTATTCCTAGTTGTTGCCGGATTCTCTTGTGGTTGTGACATCATTTGCTCTTGCATTTGACCCATTTGAGAAGCATCAATATTAGTACCGGCATAAGGGTCGCCTTCTACCTGTTCTTCTCCACCTTCTTGTGGCTCTCCTTCCGTTGGTTCGGGTTCGGGCTTCTTGTAGGTAAAATTACCATCTTCATCCATATCAACCTCAAAACCTAAGTTCTTTATTGAAGCCGCAATATTAACTTCAATCTCTTTCTTTCTTAGTCCGGCTATTTCATCTTCTTCTTCACTAGGAGGAAGTTTAAGTTTCCAGTCAGTAATCCCAAATTGCTTAACAAGATAAGGAAATACATAATTGTTGTAGACATTTTGTGCCATTTGTACTGCTCTATTAGTGACAAGTATTTGCATACCTTCATTGTTTAATCCTCCACTTGTAGTATTATCAGCCATGAAGACTTTACTTACTCCATAGAATGCTGATATTCTATCTCTCAAATCATCCTTAACAGAAATATAATCCATTTCTTTTAGGCTGTCCATGAACTTAATCCATTCAACTGCTCCCTTTCCTCCTTCCGATTCTATTCCCATGACTGGAATAAAGTGAGGGTCTTGTTCCATCTTTTCTTTAACACCTCTCCAAAAAGAACGCATTGAATCCATGTTTCTAGTTTGAACTGCTAACAAACCTCTAGGCATTCTACTCTTAGTATAGGCTGAATTGACATAATTCTCCATAGCAATTAAAGTCATAATGTGATTGTAAAGTGTAATTACAGGGGAAAAGCCGTAAAGCCTAGAAGGACTATACTTACTAAAGTGTAAAACTTCTCCTTTTAAGAAATATTGGTCATCGCCCTTTGCTCTATTAACATAGTGTATAGGCTTCAAAGGAGAACCACAAGTTTCACAACTATCATGGGGTTCTGTAGAGATAACATCTCTATGATGAACACAAGTAAATCCTTTGTTGCCTTTCACTCCATCTTCATCTGCGTAAATAAACATAGTAACAGGGTCGCCACGATATATTTCTTTAATACGGTGCATTCTAATTTTACCATTACCATCCAAGAAATACTCTTTAACCATAACAATATAAGCATCATCCATAGTATTCAAATCATCTTCTAGTTCTTTTAGTACATCAATAAATAGTTGCTCCGAAGAATTAACATACCCTTCTAAGAATTTTTCTGCATACTCTAATTGTTTAATATCGGGGACTTTCAAATCAGTAGAGCCACACCTAGAACATTCTTGAACAGGTCTTGTGTGCTTCTTTCCACAATTATTGCACTTAGCCTCAAATGCTTTTTCCCAAACATAGCCTCTTCTGTAGACTTCTTGCTTCAGTTGAGTTATACAAGTTCTAACAATAACTGATTGTTGAACCATAGAGTAGATGATGGGGGCAGTCATCATGTAGTTATTTTGCCTTTCTTGAATACCCATGTTGTAAATATTCCTGTCGGCAGGTTTTGGTGTAGTACGCCTGAAAAGATTTGTGAAAGAGAACCGCCTTCGTTTTTCTGCCATAACAACTACCCCCGTTTACTTTGGACTATTCTATCTATTATAGAATCTTCGCAAAACAGAAGATTCACCATTTGACTTTATTAGCCCAGTAAGCGGCACTAGTCTTCCCTCTATTTATATTCTTTCTGTGCCGACTCTTGAATGACTTGCGCTTTGCTTTCATTCTTTTACTTTCGCCTTTCTTTGGTTTACCGGCTACACTAGCCCCTTGTTCTCCAAAGCGAATAGTTTTTGTTTTCTTGCCGTCTTTAACTACAACAACATGAGATTTTTTAGGATGTTTTGGTGTTCTTTTTGGCTTACTAAAACCACCAACACCGGCTCTTTTCAAAGCAGGGTGTTTCTTTCTTTTAAGAATTTCTTGCCATTTAATAATTCTTGGCCTTGATGAAATTCTACTCATTTCTCCTTGGTTAAGTTTTTTATCCCTTTTTGGATATAGAATTTTATAGATGATTTCTCTATCAGTCATGTTAGGGTTTTGTTGTTTCATCTGTCTAGCCTGATTCTGTTGTTCGGGAGACATGGCTTCAAACAATCTTACTAATGTTGGTTTTTTATCTTGGGTCATTGCTTGCCCCTCATTTGATTTTCTTTAGAACGCTTATCATCTTTAATCGGGCCACCTTTAGCCCATGTTCTACAAGACCTAGCCGAGTGGCATTTGAAATGGTGCATCCAACAATAACCTAATTTCCATCATCATCTAATTCTAACGGCATACATTTTTCCATTCGAGGAATAATGTCAAATGCTACACAATTACCGCAGTTAGAACCTTTAGCGGCATCTACCGATGTATTCCAAAAGTCTGCAATGTCTTCCCAATATCCTTCGGGCTTGCTTACATTAAGTGGGCCATATTGTATATGTTTTGCTTTTATGGCGGCATTTCTATTCTTAGTGTTTAATTTCAAATCCTGTGTTGCTCTAGGACAAGTGAGTTCCTTTAGAATAATATGCCAACTCATAATATCATCTCGGGCTATGTGTGTAGATGTCTCCATCTTTGTGCATGAATATTGCTTTCTTTCTTTTCATAGCATCGAGAACTCTTTTTAATTCTTTAAGAGGGGCTATTGCTTTTAGATTTTTCATACCTAATGCTCCGCCTTCTTTTTTAATTTCAGCAAGTATTTCTTTTTCTATTTGAGCATCGGACTTAACAGCCTTTCTAGTCCTTTCATTTCTAAGCATAGCAAAATCCCCACCATCAATTTTACCATTTTTGTTTCTATCTAGTTTCTTTTGTTTATCGGATAGTGCTTTATTGGTTTTTTCACTACACTTAGCACAACCACAATCCATCTTCTCTCCACTATTACAGTGCATTTTTAGTGTATCTTTCCAACTCATCTTGTGAATCCCCTGCCTCTACTTCTCTTATTACCTTTTCTTCTCTTGTAAGTTTTACATGCTGAACAAGTCGCCCTACATCTTTGTTTAGTTCCCTTAGAAGCATCTGTTCTTCCGCAAGGTTTTGTTCCTTTCTTATCATCTTCACAAGATTGACAAGAAACCCAACCTTTCTGTCCATCTCCGCCTCTTCTTGAAAACCAACCGTGTAATCCCGATTCTTTTTCTGCCTTGAAATTATCTCCACCTTTTAAAATTTCCTTCCAAGACATAATATCACTTCTTTTTCTTTTTACCCCAATTAGCCGCACCGACATTACGACATTGGACTAAAGCACCACTACCATAAGCAGAAGGCCATTGTCCACCATCTTGAGTATATTTTGCTTTTACCTTATCATAGCATTCGGGGTCTTTTGCTCTTGAAGAAGATTTATTCTTTTTCTTTTTCAATATTTCTTGCCAACTCATGCTTTCACCTCCATAGGTTTACCTGCTCGTTCCCAACACTTTTTACAAAA
>JGI24004J15324_10000027_pt1 | contig 48696 bp, 35 predicted proteins | sample LinPmetageLP32_FD_15324 | JGI IMG/M metagenome (IMG submission 15324)
GTGCAGTATGGACAGGAAAGGCAGGAGCAAACAGTCTTAACAAGTTTTTAGCTAATAGTCCACTTCAGGAAAGTGTGCAACAAGGTGTTATTGCTGACGAATATCAGCAAATGGTAAACAGCGGTGCTATTAACTTTGCAGATGGTAAAAAAGAAGTAATGAGCATGCTTAGTGCAAGTAACATGAGCAGTCCAGAAATTGCTGCACAAGCTCGTAAAGGTTTTGCTGAAATAGAAAATGTTTTGCCAAACACTACAAATATTCCAACTGGGGAAGATGTTTCAAGTAAAGTACAACAAGCAATGCAAACAGGTGCTGCAGCAAGCGAACGTGTTGAACAAGCAAGACCTAAAGCAGCTAGTGCACCAGATGGAACTACACCTACACGACCATCATTGACTAGCACTACACCTGTAACTACAACTACAACTACCACTACTACTGTTACAGGCGGTGAGTCAACTACTACAACAACTCCTGTAACTGGAGGTCAAGTAACAACCGGTACTGCCTATACACCATCAGATGATTTATTAGACTCCACAGCAGAGTCAGATGCACAGGAACAAGCAAATATCGATGCATTCAATGCAGAACCGATTACTACTAATGAAACTGAGACTAGTGATGATGATCCATATGGTTTTCAAGCAGAATCAGATAAAGCAGATGCTAAAAAGAAAACTGAATTTGAAAGAAACTTGGAGAAAAAACGTGCAGAAGAAGAACGTCGCAAGAGTCTTACAGGCTACGCAAAGTACAAAGATCTTAAAGATCAAGCAAAAGCACTTAGAAGTCAATATTTTGGTCTAATGAGCAAAGGTGGAGAAGCAGCCTTTAATAAGAGAAAAGCACTTAAAAAACAAATAGAGTCTCTCTTAGCACAAGCAGATGCAGCACTTGATAGCGAAGTAAGTAATAAGTTGTAGTAAATACAAAGAGGAATAAACATGGCAATAGCAACATATAAAGGATTCAGTACAATAAACAATGACTTTGGTAGTTCAAAGTTAACAGATACTGACTTAATTAAAAGAGATCTACTTAATCATTTTGCTATTCGTAAAGGTGAAAAACTAATGTCGGGCAATTTCGGCACTAGTTTGCGTGATCTTATTATGGATCCACTTACAGAGGAAACAAAACAACTTATTGTTGAGGAAGTCAACACTGTAATCCAAACTGATCCTAGAGTGCGTCCAGAGGAAGTTACACTTGANGAGTATGAAAATGGGCTACAAGTGCAGATAGTATTGCGCTATGTAATTGATAATCAAGTTGAAACACTACAAGTGCGATTTGACAGACCCGATAGCACAGGATTATAATATACCTACTTAATTCTGCAAATAAATACTGCATAAGATAGGAATATTTAAACATGGCTGCTAGTACAAGACAATCAAACTTATTTGCTGCTGAAGATTGGAAAAAAGTCTACGAGACTTTCCGTGAAGCAGACTTTCAAAGTTACGATTATGAAACCATTCGTAAAAGTATGGTTGATTATTTGCGTAACTATTATCCAGAAGATTTCAATGATTTTATTGAATCTAGTGAATATATTGCACTAATTGATCTAATTGCATTCTTAGGACAAAGCCTTAGTTTTCGTGCAGACTTAAATGCTCGTGAAAACTTCTTAGAGACAGCAGAACGCAGAGACAGCATACTACGCTTGGCTCGCATGCTTAACTATTATCCTAAGCGTCAACAGATTGCTCGCGGATTACTTAAAGTTGCTAGTATAGAAACAACAGAAGCAATAAGTGATGCCAACGGCAACAGTTTGCGTGACACAGAAATTGTTTGGGGCGATCCAACTAACAGTGAATTCTTAGAGCAATTTACCACAGTGCTTAACGCAGCTATGGTAAACACACAACAATTTGGCAACCCAGGGCTTAAAACTACTGTAGGCGGTATAAACATTGAAGAATATCAAGTTAGTTTAAATCCAGGTACTGTTCCAATCTACGATTTTAAGACCGCAGTTGGTACACAGAATCTAGACTTTGAAATAGTCAAAGGTACATACAGTGGCACTGACTTTTTATATGAAGTAGCACCTCAACCTGGTAGTACAACAAATATTCTCTATCGTAATGATAACAGAGGATTTGCCAGTGCTAACAATGGATTTTTCTTTTACTTTAAACAAGGTAATTTGCAGAGTGCAGATTTTAACATTGGTGAAAAACTTCCTAACCGTACTGTAGAGCTGGATGTTAATAATGTAGACAACAATGACGTTTGGCTATATCAAGTTGATGACGCTGGAAGAGAAACTACACGCTGGGATAAAGTGCCAGCAATCAGCGGCAATAATGTTATCTATAATAGTTTAAGTTCTAACAACAAAAATTTATTCACAGTACGCAGCCGTGCAAATGATCAGATAAGTCTAGTGTTCGGTGATGATGTATTTTCAAACATTCCAACAGGTAACTTTCGTGTTTACTTCCGCACAGGAGCAGGCACTACATATAAAATTAGTCCTGACGAAATGCAGAACTTGCAAATTCTTATTCCTTATGTAAGTCACAGCAACCAAATTGAAAATCTAACAGTTGCGCTAAGTTTGCAAAGTACAATAGCAAACGCTAGTGCAAGAGAGAATCTGCGGGATGTAAAACTTAAAGCACAGCAACAATACTATACACAAGATCGTATGATTACTGGTGAAGATTATCAAGTTCTTCCTTACACAAAATTTAGTAACGTATTAAAAAGCAAAGCAATTAATCGTACTGCTAGTGGCATTAGTCGTTACTTGGATGTGCGTGACACAACGGGCAAGTATAGTAGCACAAACATTGTTGCTGAAGATGGTATTTTCTATCGTACAGAAGATTTACAACAGTTTCAGTTTACATTTGTTACTGACAGCGACATTAGCAATACTATTAGTCAGCAAGTAGAAAAAAATATTATTGACAATGAAAGTCTACATTTCTATCTAAAAAACTACGGCGGCATAAGTGTAACAGGTCTTAGTGTAAGTTGGAATCTAACAACTACAAGCACCGGCACCGTAACAGGTTATTTTAAAAATGATGTAGACAGTCCTTTAAAAATTGGCAGTTTTGCAACTAGTAATTTAAAATATGCAAAAGTTGGCGCACTACTAAAGTTTACTGCACCAAGTGGTAAAGTATTTGACGTTAACAACAATCTAATTACAGGTACAAGTGGCACAATTAACACTCGTGATTATATCTGGGCTAGTGTAAGCGAAATAGTTACCGACGGCACTAATCAAGGAGTTGGTAATTTAGAATCAGGTGTTGGCCCAGTTACACTTAGCGAAGTTATTCCACAGGATGCAGTGCTAGATCAAGTTATTGCTCCATGGGTAACTACAATTACAAGCACTGTAAGAAATGCTATTATCCAAGCAATTGGTGATTTCAAAACGTTTGGGCTACGCTATGACAGAGATACACAAGCGTGGGTAATAATTAATTCACTAGATCTTAATACAGCAACTACATTTAGTTTAGATAATGCAGGCAATACTGGAAATACAAATTTAGACAACAGTTGGTTTTTTAAGTTTACCAATGACGGTAGCACATACACAGTGAACTTCCGCAGCACAAGTTATATATTTGAAAGTAAACTAGAGACACGTTTCTATTTTGACAACGATTTAAAAATCTTTGATCCTAGAACAGGCAAAACAATTAGAGATAAAATTAATATTCTCAAAGTTAATAGTTTGCCTGACAGTGTAAGTAGTTTAGCAGTTGACTATGCAATGCAGATTGATGATGTGATCACAGAAACAGATGGTTATACACTATCAAATAGAATTAAAGTCACATTCCCTGATGTTGACAGCGACGGTGTTGTTGATAATCCAGAAGTGTTTGACATTGTGGTTGCTCCACTTACAAATACTACAACCAAAGTTGTGTTTTATCAAACTACAACAAGCTCAGGAGGCTACTTAACTTATACTCCAATTTCAAGTACAACAATTGAACAACGCTATGCAACGCAAGCATTAATTACTGAAGTAATTGCACAGTTTAGCAGTGGGCAAGTATTTTATGCAAGCACAGATGCTAAGTTTTTTATTCTAAGTGTAGATGGAGCTAATGTAAAAAGCATAGCAGAAACCACAGAATATATTAAGCGTACAGGGCGTAGTAACTTGTTGTTCCAGTATACACACAATTCACCAAACAATAGACGTATTGATCCAAGTCCAAGCAATATTGTAGATCTATTTTTACTTACAAGCCAGTACGACGCAGACTATAGAAACTATGTAACCGACATTACTGGTAGTATAGGAAAGCCAATAAAGCCAACTACAAATGAATTGCGTGATCAGTTTGGTAGTTTAGAACAGTATAAAAGTGTAAGTGATACTATAATTTTTAATAGTATTAGTTACAGACCATTATTTGGTGACAAGGCGGACGAAGAATTGCAAGCAACATTTAAAGTAGTAAAAAATTCAAGCACACTAATTAGTGATAGCGAAATTAAAGAACGTGTTGTTTCTGCTATAAATGCCTACTTTGGTATTGCAAATTGGGATTTCGGTGACAGTTTCTTCTTTAGTGAACTTGCTGCTTATTTGTATTCGACGCTTAGTCCAGATGTGCTAAGTGTTGTAATTGTTCCTAAACTAAGCACAAGCAACTTTGGTAGTTTATTCCAAATACAAAGTCAAAGAGATGAGATATTAATAAGTGCAGCAACAGTAAATGACATTGAAGTTATTGATGTTATCACTGCAAATAGTTTACAAGCAAGTGGAAATGTTGTTAACACAACTACTACAAATCTTGCTGCAGAAAGTGCAAGCGCAAGTGGTGCAAGCACTACAGTAAATACATCAACAAATACAACAACAAGTACTACAACTTCGTCGAGCAGTAGCAGTAGCAGTAGTAGTTCAAGCAGTTCTAGTAGTTCAGGCAGCTCTAGTAGCAGTAGCGGCGGTGGCGGCGGGGGATATGGTTACTAATGGCACTTCGTAAAAGTTCGGTACTATTACCTGATATTTTCCAAACTACAAAGAACAAAAAGTTTCTTAATGCAACTGTTGACCAGTTAATTAGTGAACCTAATCTACAACGGGTTAACAGTTTTATCGGTCGTAAATTTGCGCCAAACTTTACAGTAGGTGATGGCTATGTAAATGAGATAGATGCAGACAGACAAAACTATCAACTAGAGCCTGCAGTGGTATATCGTAGTCCAAATAAGCAAATCGAAAGTTTGACTGGCTATGTAGATTTTATTAATAATCTAAGATACAACAATGTAAATGTTGACACACACAGTGACTTGTTTGATCAAGAATACTACAACTATAGCGGCTTTGTTGATTTAGACAAACTTGTAAACTATGGTGAGTATTTTTGGTTACCTGGTGGGCCTGATAGTGTTCAAGTTTTTAATAGTATTGTTGACATGGAAAAAGCATTTACTGTTACACGACGCAATGTGATAGCGGTGGACGAATACAGTATTGATAACAGTGATAATGCTAATCCGACCATCACACTAGCAAGAGGCGGCAGTTACACTTTTACAGTTAACCAAGTTGGTACTCCATTTTGGATTCAAACAGAAATTGGCACGAGTGGCATTAGTAGTTACGGCTCAAATATAAGCACCAGAGAAATACTAGGTGTTGAAAACAACGGTGACGACAGTGGAACAATTACATTTAATGTTCCTCAATCAGACGCACAAAATGATAAAATAAATGCTACACAAGCAGCTAATCCTGACTTTGCTACAGACCTTACATATACACAAATTCACAATCAACCTTATAGTGCATTTATTACAGAGCATGGCGGCATTGATGTGCAAACAGAAATTGATGGCAAGAGTCTAGTATTTGTTAACTTAACTACAGTCGAGACAGCTTGGAATGGAATACCATCGGCTCCATTTGCAACACGCTATGACGTATATAATATTGCTGTAAACACAATCGAAGATGTGCCCACAATACAACTAACTCGTAGTACAGTCTGGCCCACAGCGCAAAAAGTAAAAATTAAATCAGGTGACAAGTACGGTAATAGAGAATTTTTAAAAGATGCAAATGGCTTGCCTGAACTTATTAAAGAATATACTGCTGGATTGGACACACTTTATTATCAAGACGGCACAAATGCCCTACAGTATGGCAAAATACAAATTGTTGATGTTGCTAGTGTTCCAGCAATTGATGTTGAAGATGATATACTAGGAAAATTAACCTATACTAGTACAAACGGCGTTAAGTTTACTAATGGATTGAAAGTTGAATTTAACAGTGACGTAACTCCAAGCACATACAGTAGCAGAGAATATTTTGTTGAAGGAGTTGGACAGCCAGGTGGCATTACACTTACAGCTATAGATGAAATGCTTACGCCAGAAACTTATACTAATAGTACCAGTGATGGATTTGATATAGTAGCATATGATACAGGCGGTTATGATGGTACATTAAATGCTCCTACAGATCAAGATTACATTGTAATAAATCGTAGTAGTCCAGATAGAAATGCTTGGAGTCGTGGTAATCGTTGGTTCCACAGAGAAGTAATAGAACAAACAGCAACCTATAATAGCTACACTCCAATTATTGATGATACAGCTAGGGCAAAGCGTCCTATTATTGAATTTTATGCTGGCTTAGAATTGTTTAATATGGGTAAAAGCAGTGTTGCTCCTGTAACTGTTGTTGATGTTACACAAACAGATGCACTTAGTAATGTTAATGGATCAGTTGGATATTATGCTGACGGTATTGACTTACAACATGGTAACACAGTAATTTTTAGTGCGGATGAAGATGAAGATATAAGAACAAAGATTTATCGTGTAGATATTGTTGATCAAGATAGTGATATTAACACAGATGGAATACTTAACTTAGTAGAAATTGGCACAGTAGTTGATGGTAATTGTGTACTAAGCACACTAGGTGCATCAAACCAAGGCAAGCAATATTGGTTTGATGGAACAACATGGACTGTAGCACAGCAAAAGACAACACTTAATCAAGATCCGTTATTTGATATCTTTGATCCCGATCATACTAGTTTCAGTGACCAAACCAAGTATCCTAGCAGCAATTTTGTTGGTAGTAAATTGTTTAGTTATAAACGCAACAACAATAACAATCCTGATGCAATACTAAACTTTGGATTAAGTTACAAAAACTTTAGCACTTTAGGTGATATTGTATTTGATAATAACTTTGATAGTGGCAAATTTCAGTATACAAAAGTTACCGGAAATACAGATGTAATTATACGCAGCGGACATGCACATCAATTTGATATTGCTGGCAATAGAGTATTGTATAATGGCTGGACTAAAACGGTTGAATCTAGCACACAATATCAAATTGTTAGTTATAATGTTAGCAGTGAACTTTATAGTTTTGAAATTGGTGCTAGTGTAGAAACAAGTAAAATTAGACAGCCACTACAAGTATTTGTTAACGGCAAATTTAAATATCCTAGTGAATACAGTCATCTAATTCAAAGCGATAGAGAGTATGTTGTGTTTACAACTAAACTTACAGTAAATGATACAGTAACTATTAAGTTTGTCAGCAATACAAAAGCAGAAAACAGTTTCTATGAGATTCCGGACAACTTAGAAAACAATGCCGGCAATGCGACATTTGACACACTTACACTAGGACAAATGCGTAACCATACTGTTAAAATTAGTCAGCAAGTGAAAACACTGACAGGTGTTGCTCCGGGTAAAAGTAATATTCGTGATGTAAACTTTAGAGCTTATCAAGGTGACATACTTCAGCATAGTGCAGGTATGATACTACCTATGTATTTGTTGACCGATGAAAATTCAAACACAATTGAAAGTATAAAGTATGTAAAAAATGAATATACAAAGTTTAAAAACAAGTTTATTGATAATATTGATAAACTAGACTTAGATCTTTCAAACCCAACCAAGTGTGTGGATGATATCCTACTACACATGGCAGGAAAGAAAACCAGTGCTTTTCCGTTTTACTACAGTGATATGCTACCTTGGGGCGATCAAAAGTCACAGTTAGTTTATACAATAGACGATGCTAAAGAAACAGAATTTGAATTTAACACACAGTTTGATTTGACTTCACTGAGTAATCAAGGTGTACTAGTATATCATACACCTACAAGTACAAATGTTAAAAATCTTCTTGTTGAAGGCAAAGATTATACATTTGACACAACAGAAGCAAAAGTAATACTTTTTACAGATAATTTAGATTTAGCAACAATTGGATTAAGTGTAAATGATACAATTACTATTGTGGAATACACAGAAACTAACGGCAGTTTTGTTCCTCCTACACCAACAGCAATTGGATTGTATCCTAAGTACAGTCCTGCTTTAGAATCAGATAGTACATATACTACAACCAAAACAGTTGTTTGCGGACATGACGGAAGCAAGTGGGTTGGCTGGGGAGATATCAGAGACAATGTTTTATTAGAATTAGAAAAGCGTATCTACAACAACATTAAGACACAGTACAACAAAGACTTGTTTAATTTTGCAGATGTGATTCCAGGATTTTTTCGTAGTACACTAAGTGATTTTAGTGAAGCTAATAATATTACCCGCAGTTACTATGGTGAATGGGCACTGCGCAACAAACTAAAAACAGCACCTAACACAACAGTAGATCCTGACAACGGCTTTACTTGGAATTATCGAAACAGTGTTGAAAAAATAAACAAAACAAGAATTCCTGGTTACTGGCGTAGTATCTATCGTTATTTCTACGATACAGATACTCCTCATACAACACCATGGGAGATGCTAGGATTAACTGTAAAGCCAAGTTGGTGGGAAGGACGTTATGGTGTTGCTCCTTATACAGCAGGTAACACAGTGCTTTGGGAAGATTTGCGGGATGGTAGGCTGTATAGCGATGCTATTGGAGTAACCTTCACTACTGATACAAAACGCCAACGTCCAAATTTAATGGATATTATTCCTGTTGATGAGCAAGGAAATCTAAGAGCACCACGTGACTTCCTAGTAGAAGATGCTAGAGAAACAAACAGTAGTGATGATTGGGTATACAGTGACGGAAGCCCAGTAGAAACTGCATGGAAACGTAGCAGTGAATATCCTTATGTAGTACAAATCCTTGCTGCAACAATTAAGCCTGCAATGTATGGCACGTTGATGTTTGACACAAACATGTACGAAAACAATGCTCAGTATGATCAAATCCTACAAAAGAACAAAAGTTATAGACCAGGAATTGTAGACTATAAAATGCATAGTCAAAGTAACGGCACTGGTGGAATATTGCGTGTTGACGGTTACAACCAATTTATAAACGAGTATGTTAGATTTAATGGTTATAGTGTTGACAATGAAATTACAAAGATCAATAACCTAGAACTTAACTTATGCTATGCCATGGCAGGTTTTACTGATAAGAAGTTTCTTAAAGTTGTTGCAGAAAGCGTAACACCTAGTGCCCAAAGCGAAAACATTTTTATACCAGACGAAGATCTAAGTGTTTACACTAAAAAGAGTTTGCCGCTTGAGCGTGTAGTATACAGTGGTGTGCAAATTATTCAACGTGGCGATGGCTATGAAATACAGGGTTATGATATTGAAAATCCTTATTTTAAAATTATTCCTAGTGTTGTAACAAATCAACCTAAACAAACTATTATAGGTGAAACTGTACTATTTGAATATACAGATTATGAAAATAGAATTATTAATATTCCTTATGGCACAGTAATTAGTAGCAAGCAACAGGTATTTGACTTTCTAATTGCGTATCAGAGATACTTGCTAAGTCGTGGTTTTGTATTCAATGGCACAACTGGCGTTGGCGCAAAAAATGATTTTGCATCTGCAGGAGCAGAATTTGCTTTCTGGACTGAACAAAAATGGACTGAAGGCAGTGTAATTGTACTAAGTCCGTATCATGAGACATTGCTGCTTAACAGAACATTCGCCACAGTGGACGATATCACAAAAGGCGGCGCACTTAAAGATGCTAATAATGCCATAATAAATCCAAAGTATTATGATGTAAGTAGAAATGACAACAGTGTAGAAATTAAAATTGACACTGAAAATACTAATCTGTATTCAGCAAAACTTGATCCTGTACAGCATGAGCATGTGCTTGTGTTTAACAATACTACAATATTTAATGACATTATATATCAGCCAGAACTAGGTAATAGACACAGTAGACTTAAATTAATTGGCGCAAAAAGCGGAGATTGGAACGGTACACTTCATGCACCTGGCTTCTTTATTAACGAAGATAAAATTGATATTTGGCAGACTTATCAAGATTATAAAAAGGGCGACATTGTAAGTCACCAAGGTAAAACCTATGTAGCAAAAGGTTCAATTGATGGTAGCAGTACATTCGTTTACGATGAATGGACAGTTGCAGATAATATGACAACTGGACTTGTTAAAAACCTTAGCAACAAAGCAGGACAGTTTAAAAACTTCTTTGAAATGGATAACCTAAATCTTGAAGATGGTACAGATAAATTGGGCAAAGGTATTATTGGATTTAATGAAAAAAGTTATCTTGCAGGACTAGGATTGGATGATGTAAGTCAAGTTAAGTTCTATCAAGGTATGCTAAAGCAAAAAGGCACTGGCGCTGCAATTAATAAACTTATTGATGCAGAACTTACTAATCTAGATCAAAGCATTGACTACTTTGAAGAATGGGCATTCCGTGTTGGTGAATTTGGCAGTATTGACAGTAACCAAGTTATTGAAACAATTATCCCAGAAGATCAAGCAACAAACAATCCGTTTGTGTTACACTTTCATGCCAATGGTGAGTCAACAACTGACACCCCTGGTCATTACCATGTACAATCAAAAGATTTATATAAAACTCCAAACGCCTACGATGGTAATGTATTTGCCACCAGAGACTCTAACAGTCTAACGCTAAACGATTTAGATAGTGCTGGGTATGCACGTTTAGATGATGTTGACTTTACAGTGTTTGATGAACAAGGACTATTAGCACTAAGCAGTCGTATTAATGAACTAGGCAAAGGTAAGAAGATTTGGATTGCCACAGATACTACAAATACCTGGGGTATACGCCGTATTGACGAAACAATAAGCACAGTAATTAAAGTGGTAAGTGCAACTAATGGCTTCTTAATATATGAGACAGATAGAAATCACGGACTTGTTAAAGATGACTATGTGATTGTTCGCGCAGTGCAGCCTATTGGTAAAGTTGCAAAAATTGTAGAAGTCCCCAGTCCAAATAAATTTGTAGTTGAGGACGCAACCACACAAGCAGATCTTCAAGATATACGCATTCCTATTTACAAACTTAGTAGTGTTCGTTTTTCACAAGCAAGTGATCTAAGTACATTTAGTCCGGTAAGTGGATGGGATAGCAAAGAACTAGTATGGGTAGACAAAGACACGAGTGGCGATTGGCAAGTTTTACAAAATGCTCGTCCGTGGACAACTACTGGCATTAACACTCAAAGTCCTATTAACGCAGATGACAAATACGGCTTTGCTATTGCTATTAATAGTACAAGTACAATAGCAATAGTTGGTGCTCCTGACAATGGTGCTGGTACAGTAGTTCCATATGTTCGTAGTGAAGGCGGCGTGCTTACCGAATCTAACAATATTACTACTGCAACAATTGGTGATAGTATAGACAGTTTTGGTGCAAGTTTAGCAATTGCAACAGATTATGCAATCATTGGAGCACCTGACACTGAAAGTGGCAAAGGTGCGGCATTTTCTTTCTACGTGGATTCACAAGGAACATTAGATCGTAGACCAGCAATACGTCCAAGTGGATTAGGTTCAAATCATAAATTTGGCACAAGCAGCGCAATGAGCGGCAATGGCAGATACTTATTCATTGGAGCACCTGGCGCTAACAAAGTATATTGTTACACACTAATTGATCTAGACCTAACAGAAGAAAGAACAATCACCATTAATGCAGATGGAAGCACAACAGCTTACGCATTAGGATTTACACCTACTAACATAGGTGCACTAAACGTTGTAGATGAAAACTCCAAAGTATATATACCAACAAAAGATTTTACAATAAGTGGATCAACTATTACGTTTGGATCCGCTCCAGCAATTAACTTGCAAATTGTTGTCAGACAAATGGATTACTGGCATGAGATTGGTAGTTACACAGCAGGCAGTGGTGCATTTGGAACAAGCGTTGACACTGATTATACAGGCAAAAGATTTATTGTTGGCGCTCCTACTGCGACAATAGACAGTAAAGCAAACAGTGGCGAAGCCTATATTTACAATCAGTATGTAGAAAAGTTTATTGCAAACGGCACAAGTAAAACTGTAACAACCACCAATACACTACAAACAAAAATTTATGTCGAAGTAAATGGTGTACTGCAAACTGAAACAGACAACATTGATGTACCAATAGACAACCAAGGTAGTAGTGATGGATTTTACACAAGAGCAAGTAAAACAATTACTTTTAAGTTTATACCTGCAGAAGGTGATATAATCGAAGTATACACAGGAACATTTGCACAGATGCAGCAAATTGATCAGTTGGATTTAGATGACACAACTACTGGAAATGAATCGTTTGGAATCAGTGTTGGCATGGATACTAAAGGTAGCGTAATTGCTATTGGTAGTCCCGGCGAAGATGAAATAAATCCAAACACAGGCAGTGTGTTTATATTACAGGATGCAGCAAAAAACTATGGTAGTGTAACTACTAAAGGAGTCACAGCTGACTACAGCGTGACTATAAATCATACTGTGTTTATTGATGGACGTGAAGTTACTGTTGGTGCAAGTAGTACTGATGCAAGTTTATTTGCTACAAATATTAATGATGCTGCAATACCAGGTGTTACTGCTGCTAAGAACAGCGCAGGCGCACTAGTTATTACTAGCACTAACACAGAACTATATAACAAACTTACAGTCACTAACGGCACTGGCACTAGTTTCCAGAGTGGTGCTATTGTGGATCCGTTTAAATTAACACAAAAGATTAGTCATCCACAAGCATTTGAAAATGAAAACTTTGGACAAAAAGTAGCATTTGACAAGCATGTTCACAATTATACAAGTAGTTACACAGATACACGAAACTTAATTATTTCAAGCGACAAAGCAAGTACACTACTAGCAACAGGGTTTGATATTGAATCAAACACTAACAGTGAAGATTATCTAAGTGCAACAACAATATTTGATCAAGGTGGCACAACATTTACAGATAAACGCACACAGAGTGGCGCAGTCTATGCATATGAATTATTGGATGCAAACGCACCTACAATTGCAAATCCAGATAAGATGGTGTTTGGGCAGCAACTAAAAAGCACAAATATTGGCGAACTAGATCAGTTTGGCGGTTCAATTGCTTACAATGACAATAGAGTGTATGTTGGCGCGCCAAATGATACAACAGTAAGTGGAAGTACAACTTATGCAAACAGTGGTAGTGTGTACGAGTTTAACAACAATACTAGAGAAGGTAGTTGGAATGAACTACGCAGTCAAGGCACAAGAGTTGATGTTAGTCAAATTAACCGTGTTGCACTTTATAACAAAAAGCAAGGCGAAGTAAGCGTATTCCTAGATTATATAGATCCTGCAAAAGGTAAGATCGCAGGTGTAGCACAGGGAGAACTTAGTTATGTAAGTCATGCAGATCCTGCACTCTACAACAATCAATGGAACTACAAATATAAAAATAGACTATGGTGGGATACAAGCACTGTGCATTACCTTAATGCAGAACAAGGCAATATTGATTTTCGTACAAATTATTGGGGAGAGGCATTTCCTGGATCAAGTATAGATGTGTATGAATGGATTGAAAGTCCAACACCCCCAAGTCAATACACAGGTGAAGGTACAGTAAAAGATGCTACTGCATTTAACATCGCAAATGTTTATGATAGTAGGACTGATAGTACACAGCCTCGTTATTACTTCTGGGTAAAAGATATACAAAGTGTTCCAACTGAAGCTGCATTTAGAACTATTAGTTCAGACAGTGTAAGAAGTCTTATTGAAGATCCTAAAGCAGCAGGGTTACCGCATGCTGCATTTTTGGACAATGATGCTGTTGCACTTTATAATTGTAAACAATATTTTGCAGATAAAGACACAGTGTTAAGCATTAACTATGATGTAGTAAGGAATGAAGGCATACTGCATAGTGAGTTTGAACTTTACGGAAGAGGCAATACTGATCAAGCAATTCCAAAAAGAATGTATACAAAACTTGTAGACAGCCTAGCAGGTAGTGACAGTATTGGAAATATAGTACCGGATCCATTCCTGAGTGAAATTGAGAAGTATGGTGTTCTTACACAGCCGCGACAAGGTTTGTTTGTTAATCGCGCCGCAGCACTAAAAGTTTTAACCCAGTATACTAACAGTATACTAATTAAAGCGCCATTTGCTAGAAATAGTAGTCTAAAAAATCTACTAAGCAGTGAAAACATACCAACTGTTAACAGTGGCGAATATGATATAAGTGTAGATACAGTTCAAGAAAGAGATTTTTTAAACACTCTTATTTTAACTACGGGATACAAAGTACTTGTTTTAGAGGATGAGAACAGTAGCGACTACTGGACTATCTACACATTGCAAACAGATAAGAGCTGGCTGCTAACAAATATCCAAGGCTACAACACAGCAGATTATTGGAACTATGCAACTTATTATGACACAGGTTATGATAGTACAACTGTTCCAGCATTTCAAGTTACATCAGAAGCAAACTTGCTTACGTTAACAACTGCAGTGACTGGTGACGTTGCAAAAGTAACAAGCAATGACGAAGGCAACTTTAGTTTCTTTGCAAAAACAGATACTGGCTGGGACGAAGTTATTATTGAACGAGGTACATTCCAGTTTAATGCTAGTATGTATAGTTTTTCAACTGGTAACAATAACTTTGAAGTTACTGGATTTGACAATGATGGTTTTGATTTTGGTGCATTTGATAAAGTGCCTGCACAAGAAATTAGACAAATTGTTGATGCGCTAAAGAACGACGTGTTTATTGGCGATTATGAAATTAATATGAACGAGTTGTTCTTCCGTTTGATGGAGTATGCACTTAACGAAAATAACTTCTCACAAGACTGGTTGTTTAAAACAAGTTTCATTACAGTTGCTCACAAGATTCGTAGTTTAGATCAATACAATACATTTAAATTTGATAACACAGACTTTATCGAAGACTTTATCAACGAAGTAAAGCCTTATAAAACTAAGATTCGTGAATATGTAAGCAAGTATGATAAAACAGACTTGTTCCAAGGCGATACAACAGATTTTGACTTACATAGTTTTTATGATGAAACTGCAGGTTACTTCCGCAAACCAAGTGGTGATTTTGTTGGAGATAGTCTATTACAGGAACAGGGACTTAATATACCTTGGAGTGACAACTACGGATATAAACTAGATAGTATTGTAATAGTAAAAGCTGGAACAGGCTATATTATAGATCCAATAGTGACTATTAGTGCACCGCAAATGGCTGGTGGAGTACAAGCAACTGCAATTGCAAAAACAAATGGTGATTCAATTGCAACTGTGACTATGACTAACAAAGGAAGTGGTTACACACAAAATCCTACTATTACTGTCACTGGTAGTGGCACTGGTATTTTAGTAAGTCCTAGACTTGTAAACACGACTACTAGAGCGTTTGATACAACACTAAAATTTGATCGTATTACATATTCTAGTAGTGTTAAAGATTGGACAGCAAGCACTGCTTATACTACAGGAGAAATTGTTGCTTATCAAAATACAACAACTGGAACACAAGAAGCATACGAAGTTGCAGTAGACTTTACAAGTGGTACAACATTTAGTGTTGAGAATACTACTGGTGTTACAGTGTTGACTGTAATGGCAGATGAAGATTTCACTAACGCTGCAGACAGAATTGCTGCTTACTATTATCCAACTGAAGGTATGTTAGGTGACGATCTAGAACTATTGCAAAAAGGTACAGGATATCCAAGTAACTTAGTTACCGGACCTGGCTTTGATCAGGATCCTGGATTTGATAGTGCTAACTTTGACGTAATTGGATTTGACAATTTTGAGATTGACAGTGACGGACTTGCAGTGCTCGCAGGACTTGACACAGTATTTAAAGGTACTGACTTTGGCGATGAAACAGTAGGCGGTGAATATGTCACAGAGGGATATTCTCGACGAGGATATTTTGAATCAAAAGAACTTGGCATAGATCCTGAGAGCATAATAATTGACGGTGCTGGATTTGTAGACACTTACAATAGTCATGCTCCAGAAGAACTTATACCAGGACGTGTTTATGATACACTGGATATGGAAGTTTATACTCATGCAAGCAGAGACTACGAAAAAGATGGAAATGCTTTTGATGTACGTTATACTGCATTAAGTGATTCAAGTGCAACATTGACTAGCTTCAGTTACGGCGAAGAAGGCAAAAGTGCAGATGATTATAATTACATTGTTGTATACAAAAATACAGAACGACAGTACAATTTTACTACAAACTTCTCAACAAAAACTATTACTTTGCCTAGCGCACTTTCTGCTACCGATATTCTTCATGTTTATGCATATGGACAGACTGGAGAAAATATAATTGGGGAATACACCTACGAAGGTGATGGCATCACTGAAACCTTTACATTAGGCAATAGTCATGATCTCACACAACAAGGATTAGTATATGTTGATGGTGTTGAAACCACAGTTACATTTGCTGACTTAGACGGAAGAAGCAGTGTTACTTTTTCATCAGCACCTATTGATGGGGCACACATTCATGTGTCTACTTACAATCAAGCAACATCTAGATTTGCTCCGACCAAATCTGCACTACAAAGTATTACATTAACTGCAGGGACAACAGAATATGATCTGGACAACACCGTAAATCATGCACAGCCATTCACAGCAAACACAGTGGTTGATCTCAATGGCGTAAGATTGCGTCCTGCAAATGCTAAGTATCATTCAGGTGATGGAAGCACAGTGCAGTTTGCTATACCTACTACTGCAGGAGAAAGTTCAATTGGGGCACCCAATGATATTGGTGTTGCTATTATTAGTGCAAGCACAAATATTACACAGAATGCAACTAGAGCTTCAGATTATCTCGCTGTAGCAGGAGAAGCATTTATTACCATGTTAACTGCACCAGCAGATGGTGACACAGTAATCGTATACAATCGCACAGATGCACAATATTCTATTGATGGCAATGGAGACAAAATCTATATTGATAGTAGTGTAAGTTTTTCAACCAACGACATACTGAGAGTTAACACATTTGGTAACCATGATCCACTGCGTATACAAACAAAAGTATTTGTAGGACAAGGCACAGGATCAACTACTACTACGGATGCATTTGATGCTGTTAATTTTGATACTGCAGGATTTGATCGTAGTGCAGTCACAGGTACAGTTGGTACATATAGTTTAGATAGAACTGTTGCTAACGTAAACAACTTCTGGATATCGCTAGATGGTCGCAGATTGCACCCAGGTGATTACATTACTAACGGAGCATCGATTGTAATGAGTGACACTGTGCAAGATAGTATTTTAGGATCAAGTGTTATAGTTGTTACTCATATCAGTGAGAATACTATAAGACCAAGTGTTGGATTTAGAATATTCAAAGACATGAATGATAATATTGAATATTTACGCATGTGTAAAGATGCAACTACATCTACAACAGCAAGTACAACAGTGACAGATACAAAAATTTATGTAGATGATGCAAGTTTGCTTCCACTAGTAAATCCACAGAGTGAATATCCAGGAGTTGTGTTTATCGGTGAAGAACGTATAACATATTGGGAAATAAGTCTAGAAGACAATTATATTACGTCTTTGCGTAGAGGAACAATGGGTACTGCAGTTATACAGAATATTACTCCTGGATTCTTAGTAGTAGATGCAAGCAAAGATCAATATCTGCCAGCAGCTGACACACATACCAAAATATGGTATGATATGACATTAACCCAAGCAGACAGTACAATACTATTTTCAGATAGTGCAACAATTACAGCAGATGCCGAAGGAGTGACACTAGGCGGTGGCATTCAACAAAGCACTACAGTAAATGCTAACTTCCTTCTAGCATGCGAAGCACAGGTACCAAACTTCTTACGAGAACTTAGCGATAGTAAATATGTAGATAATGACTATGTAGTAGATGGTTATGTGGTACAGACATAATGCTTGATAAATATTGTACAATGTTTACACTAAAAACACTTGAGGATGAGAAAAAATGACTATTACACTAAGAGCAAGCAAAAGCCAAGCACTTACATTTACTGAATTAGACGGTAACTTTTCTGATTTAGATGGGCGTACTACAACGATAGAAGGTGCTTATGTAAAAACAGTTAACGGCGTAAGTCCTAGTAGTAACGCACTAACTATTACAACTGCAAATATTGCTGAAAATACAAATTTGTATTATACAGATGCAAGGGCAAGAGCCGCAGTAAGTGTAACAGACAGCGGTGGTGATGGAAGTTTAGCATACAACAGTAGTACAGGTGTAATTACATACACAGGACCTAGTGCAAGTGAAGTAAGAGCACACTTTTCTGCTGGTGAAGGTATTGATATATCATCTGGAGCAATTTCTGCAGAAGATGCTACTTCAAGCAACAAAGGTGTAGCAAGTTTTAGTTCAGATCATTTTAGTGTAAGTAGTGGCGCAGTAACATTGGTTGCTAACGGTGTTGACGATACACACATTGATTTTGGTACAGGAACTAATCAAGTTAGTACAGCAGACTTGCCGGAACAAACAAATTTATATTATACAGATGCCAGAGTGCTTACAAAAATAAATGCAACTAGTATCACAGCTCTTAGTGATGTACTGAGCACAACACTTAATAGTCCAACTAACGGACATGGACTTGTTTTTAATAGTGGTAGTGGAAAAATTGAACTTGCTGAACTTCCAGGTGCAGCAGGTGGTGAAGCCAACCAAGCAGTCAGTCTCCAAGTTTCAGGTGGTAAAAACATATTTGCAGGCAAGTCAGGTGTTACATTCCAATTTAGACAACTATCACAAGGCAATAACATTGTACTAACAGAGAGTACAAATGGAATTGCAGTTGCAACTGCAACAGCACCAGAGTTTGGCAACTTAAAAATTAATAGTGCAGCAAATACTATTGAGAACATTAGCACAAACGCAAATATTATCCTAAAGCCAAATGGCACAGGTAAAGTTGAACACACAGGTAGTCTTATTGCAAGTGCAGACAGCACTTATGATATTGGCACAAGCAGTGTGAGACATGCAAATATCTTTGCTGACTCATTTACAGGTTTATTACAAGGCGCACAAACTGGTGTTACCAGTGTAAAAAACGCAGCACTTGCTATTGGTAGAGATGCAGACAATGACATTGACTTTAGCACAGATAATGAAATTATTTTTAGAACAAATGGAGAAGATATTGTAAGATTTACAGCCAGCTTTATCCGACCTGTAACAGATAGTGCTATTTCTATTGGTACAAATACCTCTAGATTCAAAGATGTATTTGTAGATACTGTAACAGTTGATGAAATAACAATTAGTGGTAACAACATTGCTACAAATACTACAAACGCTAATCTAGTTCTACTAGCAAGTGGCACTGGACTAGTTGAAGTCGATAGTAACATTGACATGAACAGCAACAAAGTTGTTAACGTTACTGATCCAACTGGTGCGCAGGATGCAGCAACTAAGGCTTATGTTGATGCACAGGTTTCAGGCTTCAGTGGCGATAAGATTATTGAGGGCAACACTAGTGTAGAAACAATTGATAGTGGCACAGGCAGTATTGTTATGAAAGTTGACAACGTTGCAGAACTTACACTTATTAGTGCAACAGCAACATTTGGTACTAATATTGTAGTGCCTAATGCAGCAACTATTGGTAGTGCAAGTGATGTAGATGCAATTGCAATTGGTGCTGATGGTGATGTTACTCTAACACAAGATTTAGAATTACAACATGATGGTGCAACAATTAGTTTTGGCGCTAATGATGATGTCGTGCTTACACATGTGGCAGATGCAGGATTAACACTGAGCGTTCCGGCAACTGCAGATAATAGTTTCCCAACATTTAATCTAAGTGCAGGTGATAATGATATTGCTGCAAATGACGTATTAGGAGCAATTGACTTCCAAGCACCTGCAGAAGGTGCTGGGACTGATGCTATATTAGTTGCGGCTAGTATTGCTGCTGTATCTGAAGGCGATTTTAGTTCAAGTAATAATGCAACTAAACTTTCATTTAGAACTGCTGCATCAGAAGCTGCATCAGAAAAAATGTCATTAAGTTCTGCTGGTCTATTGACAATTGCAGATGACCTTGTTATCAAAGATGCTGGTACAATAGGTTCTGCTTCTGACACAGATGCAATCTCGATTTCTTCTGGTGGTGTTGTAAACATCTCTGCAACTACTGCTTCAACTAACGCAACCTCTGGTGCGTTGACAGTCGCTGGTGGTGCTGGTGTTGCTGCAGACCTATCGGTAGGAGATGACCTTAACCTTATATCAGATAGTGCAAGTATATTCTTTGGTGCAAGTAAAGAAATTACCCTAACACATAATCACGATAAAGGATTAATATTAAAACATACTGCTACAGCAGATGACAAACCTATTATTCTTACACTTGCAACTGGCGAAGTAGATATGGCTGCCAATGATGTTATGGGCAAAATTGAGTTTCAAGCACCAGATGAAGGAACAGGCACAGATGCAATATTAGTAGCCGCTGCAATTCAAGCAAGATCAGAGGGAGACTTTAGTTCAAGTGCAAACGCTACGTCTCTTGACTTTATGACTGGCGCAAGTGAAGCGGCAGCAACTAAAATGTCATTAACTTCTGGCGGTGATGTTAACGTCCTTACAGATGGAGCAAGTATCTTCTTTGGCGCAAGTAGTGAGATTGAACTACGTCACGTTGCAGACGATGGTCTTATCCTTAAGCATGTTGGAACAGGCGACGGCAAAGAACCAAGTCTCACATTCCAAGCTGGTGATAACGACATTGCTGCTAACGATCTATTAGGTAGTATCCAATTCCAGGCGCCAGATGAAGGTGCTGGAACAGATGCGATTCTAGTAAGTGCTGCTATTGCTGCAATATCTGAAGGTGACTTTAGTTCAAGTGCAAACGCCACTTCATTAATATTCCAAACTGGAGCAAGTGAAACTGCAGCAACTAAAATGACACTGAATTCAGCTGGATTATTAACTTTAACTGGTAGAATAATAACAGATGATGCAACAGATGCAACAAGTACAACTGATGGATCACTTCAAACAGATGGTGGACTTTCAGTTGTAAAAGATGCAGTATTTGGAGATGATGTATTGCTCCTAAGTGACGCTGCAGTGATAAAATTTGGTGCTAACAGTGATGTTACATTAACACATGTGCATAATGCAGGACTAACACTAAGTGTTCCTGCAACTGCAGACAACAGTTTTCCAACGTTGAATTTAAGTGCAGGTGATAACGATATTGCTGCATCTGACGTATTAGGACAGATTGATTTCCAAGCACCTGCTGAAGGAGCAGGTACAGATGCTATATTAGTAGCAGCAGGTATTGCTGCAATATCCGAAGGAAACTTTAGTGCATCCAACAATGCAACCAAGTTATCTTTCAAGACAGCAGCAAGTGCTGCCGCTGCAGAAACAGCAAGTTTAAGTAGTATTGGAGACTTTACTGTAGCAGGTGATCTGGTTATTAAAGATGGTGGTTTAATAGGAAGTGCAAGTGACCTAGATGCCATAGCAATTGCTAGTAACGGAGTTGTTACATTTAGCCAAGCAATAACTGGTCAATCATCAAGCGCACTATACGCTGACTTGGCTGAGAAATATACTACAGATGTAGAATATTCTCCAGGTACTGTAGTTAGTGTTGGTGGAGATGCAGAAATGACACAAGCAAGTAGTGAAGATGACTACATTGCAGGTGTTATATCCACACAGCCTGCTTTCCTAATGAACAATGCAATAGACGGACAAGATATTGCACTAGTTGGTCGTGTTCCAGTGCGTGTTGTAGGAAGTGTGACCAAAGGACAGCCTGTATTTGTAGCCAACAATGGTTGCGCAAGTGCAAACGGACAAGGAAAAATTGTTGGAATCGCATTAGAAACAAATAGCGATTTAGGCGAAAAGAATGTAGAATGTATGCTTAAGGTATAAACTATGGAAAATAAAAATAAAGATATGAAAAAAGATATTGAACAACCGCAACAACCTGAAAGTGCTCTTAAAGATATAAGTGGTGTTATGATGGAAGGACACATTCGTATTTTTGATCCTGAAACTGGCGAAGATTATGTAAACAAGCGTAACGCTATTCATTATGAAAATATGAGTCAAGGACTAGCAGAAAGTTTAGCAAATAAAACTACAGGCTTTATACATGAAATGGCATTTGGAAATGGTGGAACAAGTGTTGATCCAACAGGTGTAATTACATACTTGCCTGCAAATAGTAGTGGCGCAAATGCAAACTTATACAACCAAACATATTATAAAGTAGTAGATGACAACAGTAGTTTGAACACAGACACAGCAAGAAACAAACTAACTACTAGCCATACTAGTGGACAAATTTACACTGACATTGTTGTAAGTTGTTTGTTGGATTACGGCGAGCCAAACAGTCAAGCAGCATTTGACAACACCAGTAACTTTAACGACACATATACATTTGACGAATTGGGCCTACGTAGTTGGACAGGCACAGTTAATACGGGTAAACTACTGACACATGTTGTTTTTCACCCGGTACAAAAAAGTCTTAACAGACTTATACAGATTGATTACACAGTTAGAATTCAAACACTGACTAATCTTAGTAGCCTATAATATACTAAGTTTATAAAGTGGATAAATAATACTAACGAATACATGCGGAGCATATAACAAATGGCTTATACAGTTAACAAGACCGACGGTACTATCCTGTCTACAGTAGCAGACGGTACTATTGATACAACCACAGATCTTACACTTATTGGTAAAAACTATGCTGGTTACGGAGAGTTCTTTAACGAGAATCTAGTAAAACTATTAGAAAACTTTAGCAATAGTAGCGCACCAAGTAGTCCTGTAGCAGGTCAAATGTGGTGGGACAAAACAAACAATCTACTCAAAGTTTATACAGGCAGTGCATTCAAAACTGTTAGTAGTAGTACAGCAAGTGGGAGTACTCCTAGCAGTAGTGTTACTGGTGACCTTTGGTGGGATACCACTAACGGACAACTGAAAGTTTACAATGGTAGTGGTTTTACTACAATTGGCCCATCATTTACAAGTGGTACAGGAACATCAGGTGCTATTGTTGAAACAGTCACAGACAGTGGTGCAACAGATCACGTTGTTGTAAAACTTTTTACCAACAACACATTGGTTGCAACAGTATCCAAAGATTCAGTATTTACTCCGCAGAGTTCAATCACAGGATTTGCAACAGTCAAAACAGGTATACAGCTTTCATCAAGTGTAAGTGGTGCAAAGTTCCAAGGCACAGCAACAGATGCAGATGCACTAGGCGGCATTGCAGCAGCAAGTTTCTTACGCAGTGATGCTAGTGATAGTACAAGTGGCGTGCTCAGTGTTCTTAATGACACAGGAGTAGTTGTTGGTGTTGACAGTGACTTTACAGTTGGTATCAGTGGCGCAAATATTAGTCTAAGTAATGCAACCAGTGATGGTGATATTCTTATAAAAGTTAATGACGGCGGCGTTGTATCAACTGCAATGACAGTTGACGGTGCAACAAACCGAGTTCTTGTGGCAGGTTCACCTACTGAAAACTTAGGTATAGCAACTAAGGCATATGTTGACGCGACAGTGTCAGGCAGTGGCGCACTACCAGTAAGTGGTGGTACAATGACTGGCAACATCTTAATCAGTGGCACAGTTAATATTGGTTCAGCAAGTAATAGAGTAGCAACAGTTTTTGCAACGACATTTAACGGTACATCAACTGCCGCACAGTATGCTGACTTGGCTGAGAACTTTAGAGCAGACAAAGGATATGCGCCTGGCACAGTAGTAGCATTAGGCGGAGTAGAAGAAATTACAGCAGTAAATGATGAATTAGCAGATAATGTTTTTGGTGTTGTAAGTAGTAGACCAGCATACTTAATGAACAGTGCGCAAGAAGACGGGTCACCAGTAGCGGTTGCAGGAAGAGTTCCAGTGCGTGTTATGGGAATGGTAAATAAAGGTGATAGACTTGTAAGTGCAGGAAACGGACTTGCAAGAGCTGCCAATCAAGGCGAATCAATCACAGCATTTAACGTTCTTGGCAGAGCTATTGATTCCAAATCAACAATGGAAGAAGGCACTGTAGAAGCCTTTGTGACCATTAACTAATTAACGGAGACAGAATAAATGGCATATACTAGCGGAGATACCATCCTAGATGATCACTACAATGCGTTTAAAGATTCAGTAAATGCATTATGGGGTACCGGAACAGGTGATGCAGGTTACGGACAGACTACAACAGTAGATGCTGTCTCAGCTGGTGCAGTGGTTGCAGCGGCATCCTGGGTAACATTACTAGCAAGAATTTCAAGTATGGCATCTCACCAGAACACAAGCATTACATCAATTACTAATCCAAGTGCAGGTGGTGCAATTAGTGCATTTACAGCATTAGCAACAAACATTGCTTCAATAACAACAAACAGACTTAATGTACATGCGCGCCAAAGTGCTGTTACTACAAACAGAGATAGCACAGCAACATTTACTGGCACTATGACATTTACTCATAAGTGGGCATGGGGCAGCGCAAACCAAGCACGTTACTTTTTTAACGCAGGTGGACGTTTAGGTATGTCAGGTTCACTTACTGGACATACATCAGATGCAAAAGCAAACGCTTGGGCAGCACTGTTGAGTGCAGCAGGAAGTTATCTTATTCTTGGACAAACGTCAGGAAAAAGCGGCGGCTCAGGATCAGCAGCAGTAAACACCACCAACGCAGGTTACCATGATCTAACTGCAACTTATGCCACAGTGTTTAAACAAGCAGAAGGCACAAGTCCATACACAGCAAACTTTGTACAGTGGCAACTACGCACACAAGCCAGTGGTGCAGCAGTAGAAGCAAGTTGTACATGGGTTGATAGTGCTGCAGATAACACTGGTTTCAACAAATCAATTTATAACGTACTAGACCAGGTGGATGGCACAAAGCGTATGGCATTTACTAGTGAGAAACATAACACTACTCACCAAAGTGACACTGGCGGAACAATCACAGTATCAGGTACTGCAGGACATAGTAGTGATATTAGACTTAAAACAAATATTGAAAAAATGCATGTTGTTGAAGGTCTACAAACATATATGTGGAACTATACAAACGGTATTGAAGGTACATTTACAGGTGTCATGGCACAAGACTTGCTTGGTACACAGTATGAAAATGCATTGCTTACAGATGCAGATGGTTACTATAAAGTAGACTATACTAAACTACCAGTTGATTGTGTAAAAATTCACTAAAAAAAACTAAATTTTAACTATTGACAGGCGCTACGGCGCCTGTTATAATATCAACTATGGAAAACCTAGAAAAGTATGCCAGTGAGCGTTTTGAGCTTAACAGGCAAAAACAAACTCTTAAAGAACAGCAACAGCAACGCCTTAGTGTTACACATAATGGTGGATTGTTTCGTGTTGATATGGCACTGCTAAACTATTTGTATATGAAAAACACAAATGCAGGTTTATTTCAACAGAGTACTAAAAGTATATTACCAGACAGTTACGATACTCCTATTGAAATAGACTGCGTAGAGTTACTAATACTATGCGAACAGCGATGGCAAGAAGTACACAATGACTGGTACAACGAGTATCAAGAACTAAAAGCCAAACGCAAAGTAGGACAAGTTGAAGTCTAGAGGCGTTGTAATACTGTACAGCCAAAGTGCGCAGTTAGACTATAAACGTCTAAGTGAAATGTGCGCACGACTTGCAACAAAGTATTTAGATGTTCCTAGTACAGTAATAAAATTAGATCCAGAACAAAAGAACTTTCGTACATTTCGTTATCCCAATGGTGAACTTGAAGGCACAGAATGGAATAATATAGGTAGGTATAGTGCATATGAACTTAGTCCATATGATGAAACTATATTATTAGACAGTGATTATATTGTACAGTGTGACACACTTGCAAACTATTTTGGTTCTGATCATGACTTTATATGCCACAACACTAGTTGGGATGTAACAGGCAATGAAGTTTTTAGACACGACCAATACATGACACAAAATAAATTTGAAATGCGCTGGGCTACAGTAGTATATTTTCAAAAGAGTGAATGTGCAAAACGTATATTCGATACTTGGCGCAGTGTTTATGAAAACTATGGGTATTATGCAAATCTATTTGGCTTTCGCAAAACTCCTTTTCGCAATGACTTTGCAATGAGTATAGCACAACAAATTACAAATGGATACACAAACACTGGCACGTTTGACTATGCACTGCCAGCACTAAGCAGTAGCGATAGTGTGTTAGACTATAATGATAGAAGATGGTTACTAAAATATGAATACAAAAAGTCACACAATGTATTACGTTACACAGGTGATTTACATGTAATGAACAAGCGTAGTTTACTTGAGATTGCTAACAAATTATGAGAATACAAAAAACAAGAGAGCAGGGATATCTAACTTTTGCACAAGGTGAAAAGTATTTACATTGTGCTTACCTACTTGCTCTTAGTGTAAAAACATATTGTAAGATAAACGATTTTTGTGTAGTAGTTGATACTGACACAGCAAAACTAATTACAGATGCACAACGTCTAGTATTTGATGAAATAATTGTTTTAGATCACATGCATCCATTTGAGAATGAAAATCGCGCTTGGGATATTACGCCATTCAAAGAAACATTTAAATTAGAAAGTGACATGCTAATAACCAGTAACATTGATCACTGGTGGGCAGGTTGTAGACTAAGAGATGTTTGTTTTACTACTCGAGTTTGTAATTATCGCAGTGAAGTTGCAGATGATACAAAATATAGACGCATGTGGCAAGAAAATAATTTGTTAAATTTGTATAATGGCTTTATGTATTTTAGACATTGTGTACAAGCAAAACAGTTTTTTGAAAAATGTCAACAGGTATTTGAAAACTTTGATGTGTATAAAAATTCAGTGCTAAGTAATTGTAGACATGACACACCAGATACAGATGTGTTCATGAGCATTGCCGCTACTGAACTTAGCAGTGAAAATTACTATGTGCCTACACTGGACTATCCAACCTTTACGCACATGAAACAACATATTAACAAGTTTAGTAATGACGATTGGCGAGATGCAGTGCATTGGGCATTGACAGATGATATGGTATTCTGTGTTAACGGTTATGCACAGACTAGACCATTTCATTATTTCCATAAAGATTTTTGTACAAAGGAGTTAATATCAAGATATGAGCAGCACATTCTTTGAGGTAGCAAACACAATACAACCAGTAATAGCAAAAAGACAACAACATAGGTTGTATTTTAATCAACATGGTGCTATAATAGACATAAGTTACGATGAACTTGACCACGATAAATTTATTTACATAACACAGGAAGAATATGATTGTTGTTTTATGAAACGTGAAGATTACACAGTTGTGGATGGAAAACTAGTATTCAGTCCGCCTTTACAACGTGCATGGAACTTAGAACAAAGTGAATTAGAAAGGAACCCTTACATATGCAAGAAATAGTAGATACAGGATATCCTGATGAGGATAATATAGAACTAATTAGGGCGTTTGGTCCTAATATTGTAAAGATGAGAATACCAGAACAGGTTGGATATGATCTAATAGACTTATTTGATAATAATAGTGAACATCCAGATCATAGTATGAATCTTGCGGGAAATATGACTCGAGAGTTTGCTATTGATGAAAGCAACATGCAGGGAGATGCTGCGCAACGTTTTGTAAGAATGCTTGCCAATGGCAGTGGAGAACTATACAGTTATAGCAAACGATGCATATGGGAAAATATTAGACGTAATGCTACCGCAAAACATATTGAAATTGTAAACGAACGTTTGCCATTGATGAATCTAAGTTGCACAGTGCATCAAGCATGGGGCAATATAAGCGTTGCAGGTGACTTTAATCCTGCACATACACATACAGGTCAAATTAGCGGCGTTGGTTACCTCAGTTTACCTGACGACATTGAACACGAATGGGCTACAGAAGATCACGATCCTAGTGCAGGATGTATAAATTTTAGTTATGGTGAACGCAATAATGGTTTGGGTGCAACTGTGCTACGTTTAAAACCAGAAATAGGTTGTATATATTTCTTTCCTGCTTGGTTAAACCATAGTGTTTATCCTTTCCGTAGTAAAGGTGAACGCTGGAGTTTTAGTTTTAACACCACAGTAACAAATTTAACTGGCGATTTAGAACTAACTGATGAAGATAAAAAAGCAATGAAGGACGCAAAAGACGAGCTTATATCACAAGGGCCTGCTAAATTAGATGACACTCACGATGCTTTGAATACAGTTGAAGTTGACGAACATGGTCGTGAGGTATCTGCAGATGTAACAGATGTACCATTTGATGAATATTTAAAAAGCAAGACTCAGTGGCTAACTGATAGAAAAGGATCACAAAATGAGTGAAACAATAGTGTACAAACCTTTTGGTCCTAATATTGTAAAAATGCAAATACCAGAAGTTGTTATGAAGGGACTAAATCATGCATTTTCTAATCAAGCAACTGCAGAGGATCGCAGTGCGAGACTTGCTGGCAATCAAAAAAGAGAATTTGAACTTAGTGCAATAGGTCTCGGATCAGGACAAAACGAGTTCCTGCAACTGCTATCGGCAGGAAGTGCAACAATTTACAAAGAATCTATGCAAAACACTTGGGAAATGAGCGAATATTTAACTGATAACCACAGAATGTTAATAGAGCCGCAGTTAGAACTTATGGATCTAGCATGTACACTACATGATGCATGGGGTAATATAAGTGTAGCAGGCGACTGGAATCCTATACACAAACACAGTGGTCATATAAGCGGAGTTGGATATATACGTCTGCCAGACGATATAGAACAAGAATGGGAAATGGAAGATCACGATCCAAGTGCTGGTATGATTAGTTTTGTTGATGGAAGAAATCAAGCATATTGTCCAAACAATGCACGATTTAAGCCTAGAGTAGGAGACATTTATTTTTTCCCTGCTTGGCTATTGCATGAAGTAAATCCATTTCGTAGCAAAGGCGAGCGGTGGAGTTTTAGTTTTAACACTACTATTGAAAACAAAAATCCTTGTTTAGAACTTAGCGAGCAGGATAAACTTGTTTTAAAAAGAGAACAAGAAAGAAAATATGGCACATAAAGTTGATGTTGCAGACTTAGACTGCATTTATCTAAGCTATGACGAACCTAAAAAAGAAGAATTTTGGGTTAAGATACAAAACATAGTCCCATGGGCAAAGCGTGTTGACAGTGTGCAAGGCAGTGATGCTGCACACAAAGCAGCGGCAGCGGCAAGTGAAACAGAACGTTTTATTTTAATTGACGGCGATAACATGCCTTTTGCAGAGTTTTTTGATCTTACACTTGACATAACTGATGCACAAGAGGATTGTGTGTTTCGTTGGAAAGCAGTAAATGAAATCAACGGACTTATGTATGGCAATGGTGGACTTAGTTGTTGGACACGCACATTTATAAACAAAATGCGCACACACGAAGCAAGTGACGGCACAGACGAAAATGATGTAGAGTTTTGTTATGATCCAAAGTATCTAGCAATGAACAATGTGTATAGCACAACATATCCTAATGGCAGTGCTAAACATGCCTGGCGCGCCGGCTTTAGAGAAGGTGTAAAGATGTGCTTGCGCAATGGCACCAANCCTACATTGCCTGAGTTTGAAGATATGGTACACAAATCAAACTTTGATAGACTTAGTATGTGGCACAACGTAGGCAGAGATTCTGAACACGGTACACATGCTATCAATGGCGCACGTATGGGCACACACATGACCATGCTAGAAGAGTGGGATCATACAGAAGTGCAATGGTTTGATAACTTGGATCGTATATACGAAACTTATGATACAATGTTAATGCCTGAAATAAATGGCGCACTAATGACACGACTTGGCTTGCCTATGCTAGATATTGGCATACAAGAGAGCAAATTTTTTAAGAAATATTATGCGCAAACCTATTGTCCTGGTAAAGTAATGGATCTTGAAATAGATGCTATACGAAAGCACGAAGGATGGTAACAATTGACATCACAGATTATTGTGGTGCATCTCATAGTCGTAATGTAGAGATACTTGCTTGTAAAATTGCACAGCATAAAGATGAAAAAATTTTATTAGACTTGTATGTTGAAGGTTGGGATATTGTTGAGAACGGTATAGAGCAAGTTGTGAAAAATATTTGCGATGAATTGAAAATTCCTTACACACAAATTGAGTTTGTCAGCAATGATAGATTATCTAAGAGCACAGTTTTTAAACACACACAAAACCTAACGTGGATAGATTTTTGGAAAAAAGAATGTCCAAATCCTAGAGGCATCGAACTTCCAATTGCAAACAGATACGGATTATTCCTAGGTCGAGCAACAAATGAAAGACTTTATAGTTTTTATTTGCATAAGAACTGGCAGTACAATGATCTTGGTAAAGCAAGTATGCATTTAGATACGGATACATTAACAGAATGGGATTGTGACTTTACACAATTTATTTGTAAATACAACCAGCATTGGCAAAGTCTAGCACCTGTGTTGCCCTACAGTGACACAGGACACACAATAGATCCTGCAACTATTACTCATGAAATAGCTATGGGCCTAGACACTTGGAATTTAATTTACAGAGATGTATCAATTGAAATAGTGTGTGAGACAAACACAACAGCAGATACTTTTTTTGTTACCGAAAAAACATTTCGTCCTATTGCCTACGGTAGATTGTTTATGGTAATTGGCAGTCCAGAATTTGAACAGAACTTAAAACGTATGGGATTTGATATATTTGATGACATTATTGATAAAAGTTATGACAGTGAAAGTAGTTACATACGAGTGGATGCAGTGTTTAAAAGTTTAGGCGAGTTATTACGCAATCCTGTAGATATGCAATCATTGCTTTCACGTTTACAGGCAAACCAGCGAATATTAGAAAACTCGTGAGTGATTATTATAATGATGCAGTAACAGCAAAGACTAAACTTGCTACAGTAAGTGATAGTTTTTGTCTAGCAAAATGGCAACAGGTCAGTTTGCATCTAACAACTGGACACACTAACAGTTGTTATCATCCTCCCCTACACAAAATTGATGTTGCTCCACTAGCAGATAATCCGAGCGCATTACATAATACAGAACATAAAAAAACTAGTCGTTTAGAAATGATGGCAGGTACAAAGTGTAGTGACTGTAACTATTGCTGGAACATAGAAGCACAAGGTAATATGAGTGATCGGCACTATCGTAGTGGCGAACCATGGGCAATGAGTAAGTTCGATAGCATAGTAGCAAATCCCGGTGCAGATGTCAATCCTAGTTATGTAGAAGTTAACTTTAACAATGTATGCAATCTTAGTTGCAGTTATTGTAGTCCGCAGTTTAGTAGTACATGGACTAAGGAAACAAACACACACGGAGCATGGCCCACAACTACTCCACACAACGATCCTGTACACTTTAAAGGTGATCGTCGTGCTATTCCTAACAGAGAAGATAATCCATACAGAGAAGCATTTTGGCGTTGGTGGCCCGACTTATACAAAGACCTTAAACACTTTCGTATGACAGGCGGCGAGCCTACCATGGATCCAAATACATATCGTGTGTTTGATTATGTGCTAGACAATCCAAAGCCAGACCTACATCTAAACACAACCAGTAACTTTAGTGTTGATAGTCGTGTATGGGACAAGTACAAGAGCTATGTACAACGACTCTGTGAAGGTGAACAAATAGAACACTTTATGCAGTTCGTAAGTTTGGATACTTGGGGTACACAGGCAGAATATATACGTCACGGATTGGATTTTGATCTAGCGATAAATAGATGTGAAGAGTTCGTTCGCGATGTTCCATATCGTAGCAGTCTTACATTCATCATAACAATGAATAATCTTAGCATTCTCAGTCTGAAAAAGTTATTGGAATATATAGTATACTTGCGTAAAACATACACAGACACTTATCAGCGTGTGTGGTTTGATACTCCACTATTATATACACCAGACTGGCAAAGCATGCAAATACTACCTAAAGAATATAGTATGGTAATGGATGACGTAATAGAATATATGGAAGAAAACCTACACGAAATGCATGGCTTTAAAGACTACGAAGTATTAAAGATGCGCAGAGATTTAGATTGGATGCTACAAGGTACAACAGATGTTGAACGCAAACGCGGAGACTTTTATAAGTTCTTTAGTGAACATGATCGTAGACGCGGTACAAACTTTTTAGAAACATTTCCAGAAATGAATAGTTTTTGGCAACAGTGTGAGTATTATGCAAATAAAACTTAGTGAGGAAAATCTACTAGACTATTTTAATATTAGAGAATCATGGCAAGTATGTGATGTAAATCCTTTGCCTGCTACTGATTTTGTATCTAGAAACAGCGATACATTATTGGTCACAGTTGGTGATAGTTGGACATGGGGAGCAGGACTTAAGAGTAAAAAGCGTAAAGAGCAAGTATGGGGAAACTTAGTTTCTAAAATGATTAGTGCAGATTGGCTTAACTTGGCACAGCCTGGTCAGTCTAATCAATGGATGGCTAACAGATGCAGAGAACTGTATAACATCTCTGCGGAATTAGAATATAAAAAAATCGTAGTAGTAGTTGTGTTTACAGGAGCAGCAAGATCATTAGAACAAAACTTTGATTATATACATTGGTTTGAGAATAATAGTATACACGATTTCTTGTCCATGTTAAACACCAAAGCCGTACGCACAATCACAGATAAACCAAGCAATGTTGAACTTTATTTGTCAAGTAATATGGTAGATCCTATAGGTTACACTAGTTCATTTAAGACTTGGTATAATGTACTAGGACTCTCAGATTCTTATAGTGTGTATACAGATATGACCGGTTTACAATGTTTAATAGAATTAGAAGAATTTATCAAAGGTGAAAAATTAGTAGAATATAAACAATGGATATTAGAGCAAATAGAGTTAGTAGAAAATAGGGATAGATTTTACCTCAATGATTTATTTTATGAGTTTCATCCAGTTGCATCAGCACAAGAAACTTGGGCACATTATGTAGGTAAACAATTATGAAAATATTAGTAACAGGCGCAGACGGATTTCTTGGCAGTAATACAGTAAGATATTTTAAAGACAGAGGATATAATGTTACTGCATATACACAAGACGTCAAGCATAGTATGCCTTATGAAACATATGATGTGCTTTATCACTTTGCTGCTTTTGTCGGCGGTCGTAAAGGTATTGACAATAACACCTGGTTAGTTGCCAAGAATATTGAAATAGACAGAACTGTTTTTGAATGGGCAGAAACTTATTGTGGCAAGATAGTATACCCTAGCAGTTGTGCTGCATATCCACTGTGGACACAAACAAGCACGGATATTACAATGAAAGAAAATCTGCCATTGGATAGTGTATATGACGTTTACGGATTAAGCAAAGTAACCAGTGAACGTATGCTTGCATATACTAAAACACGAAGCGATGTTGTAAGAATTTTTAGCAGTTACGGCCCAGATCAAACTTTAGATTATCCTATGCCTAGTATTATTGCAAGAGCAAAGCAAGGCGAATGTAGTGTATGGGGAACAGGCACGCAGACCAGAGACTGGGTATACATTGATGATGTATTGCGTGTGTTTGAATATTTGCTTACACATGATGTAGGTGTATTAAATATTGGCACAGGCATTGCTACTAGTTTTCACGACTTAGCACAAACTATATATCACTGTATGCACGGCTTTACCGTCCCTGTTAGCGTAAACACAACTGAGCCAGAAGGTGCAAGTCATAGATGTGCAGATACTACAATGTTGCACGATCTAGGATTAAAACCAGTAACGTCATTGGAACAAGGAATACAGTTATGCTTAAAACAATAGGAGTAACATTTCCTCAATCTAGTCAATGGCACAAAGATCAAATTGATCTTATGGCGAGTATAGGTACGCAAATTGAACTGAAGTTTCCTCGTGCAAATAACGTATTGATTAACATGACTTGGTTTGGTCAGCAATTTGAAAATCACGAATATATGAAGTTTTACAATTATTATAAGAGTTACAACGTTGATAATTTGTTTTTACTAGCAAGCGAAGATCCTTGCTTTTATAACAGAGATGATACTCATGCTTTATTCGCGGAATCAGGAGCAAAGAACTTGTACCTATTAGGGCATTTTGACAGCGAGCATAGTTTTAATTTCCATAATATTGTACTTACAAAGTATTTTCATCATTACACAGAAGCGCAACTATTAATGCAAGAACCTAGATACATTTTTGTAAATTATAATCGTAAACCAAGAGATCATCGTACACGCTTAGTACACATACTAGATGATCAAAAACTTAGTGAGTTGGGTATAGTTACACTGGGAGATGATCGAAGTTTAAATGAAACAGTAGAGGATATTGGCATAGAAAATCAGTGGTGGGACCAAGAGCATGGAATACCACATGACATACACAGTCTAGGTAGACTAGACATATGGCAAAATCACTTTTTGACAGTAGTAAGTGAAACAGATTATGAGGATGACTTATGGACTTTTATCACAGAAAAAACTTGGAAGCCTATTATAGGACTAAGACCTTTTGTAATTAACGGACAGACTGCAGTGTACAAATGGTTAACCGATCGTGGGTTTTGTACATTTAATAAGTACTGGAGTCATATCAACTTAGAAACATGTGACGTAGATGACATTCATCCTAACATTTGCAATGTGATCAAGTTCTTACAAACACAAGATTTACAACAAATGTACCTTGACATGTTACCAGACTTGCGCTATAATAAACTACGCTTTGATGAATTAAGCAAGGAACAAAAAACTAAGATTGGGCATATCTTTGACTACTGACATCTTATTAGTTAATGTTCCCCGAATCAGTTTAGTATACCCTCCTGCAGGTACAAGTTTGCTAAAAGGAATTTGTGAGCAACAAGGTTTTACATGCACTGTAAAAGATGCAAACTTTGAATTATTAGACAGCATAAAAGACGCAGACGATTTTGAAATTATAACAAACTACTTCACCATACCTAATGCAGAGATTACTCCTCGCTGTCAAAATATAATTGACACATGGTATAAAGAACTTGTAGATTATATTGTTGACGTTAATCCTCGACACGTTGGTATTAGTGTTTTTACTTTTGAATGTCAAGTAGCAACCAGAGAATTGTGCGAGCTACTAAGACAAGTTTATCAGGGTAAAATTATTATAGGCGGAGCAGGATTAAGCACTACAGGAATTGCCACACAAGTAAACGACTTTGGAAACAGTTTACTGGCAAACAAATTAGTTGATTACTATGTTCGAGGTGAAGGCGAACATGCACTAATAGATATATTAAAAGAAAACACCGGAGATGGAATTAACAACGACAATTATATACAAATCGAAGACTTAGACAGTCTTGCTTATCCTAACTACGATGATGTGATAAAATACAAGTATCATTATACTATTGACAATATACAATTGCCTATTACAACTAGCAGAGGTTGTGTGAGGCGTTGTACTTTTTGTGACATACATGCATTTTGGAAAAAGTATACCTTTAGATCAGGCGAGAGTGTTGCAAAAGAAATGGTATATCATTATGAAAAATATGGAGTGCGTGATTTTTTCTTTACTGACAGTCTAATTAATGGAAATTTAAAAAGTTTTAGACAACTTACAGAATGTTTAGTTGAGTATTATAAACAAAACAATCTACCAGATAAGTTCTTTAGTTGGGGAGGACAATGGATTGTGCGCACTGAAAAACAACTAAGTCCTCAAGACTATATACACGCTGCAAAGAGCGGCTTGAATGGTCTTGCAATGGGCGTTGAAAGTCTAAGTGAAAAAGTCAGAGAAGATATGAAGAAAGGGTTCACCAATCAAGATTTAGATTATACACTAGAACAGTTTAGACTGCATGGTATAAATTGTTACTTTTTAATGATTGTAGGCTATCCCACTGAACAGGACGAACATCATTTAGAGACTATGCAAATGTTTACAAAGTATCAAGGGTATGCAATAGACGGTACAATCTTTGGTGTAAATCTTGGCGGGACATTGAGCATCGACGAAGGAAGTCCACTACACAAAGACAGTATAAATCATGGTCTAGCACCTACTAGTGAAAATGAAGAATTATTCGGATTAGATTGGACAAGCAAAGACAATCCACAACTTACACTACTCGAAAGAATAAATCGAAGACTAGATTTACAAGAACTACTAATGGATCTCGGATATAGAGTTTATAATGGAGATCATCAATTAACAAGACTCAAGGCAGGTTATGAGCGTATTAAACAAAATACCTATCACTTTAAAGATATACTACACTCATAGTGGTCATACAAACGGCTGGCCCTTGTGTAGAATATTATGGGATAACAAACAAGTTGCAAACTTTAAAGCAGATGGACAAGAAATAGAGTTTACTGTGTTTGCAAAATCCAGTGGCACTAGTACTCTTATAGTGGAGCATTATGGAAAAAATGTATATACAGAACACGACAAGTATATAGAAATAATTGGATTGCGAGTTAATAACATTGATTTAAAAAACATATTATGGGAAAGCACTCAGTATCCTATAGTTGCGCCCTGGGATAGTCCTTGGCAAGAAGATGGTAACTTATACCTAGGACACAATGGACATATAGTATGGCAATTCGATAACCCTGTGCTATTAGATATACAGCGTAGACTAGGAGTTCGAATGGATCAGCAAGAAGGACAAGAAAGTACAAGAAAAGTTTTAAATGAAGTTCGAGAGTATTTTGCAAATGAGAAAAATAGATAATTTTTTTACACCTCTAGAGTGTGATTGGTTCAAGTGGTATCATACTGTGTTGCCAGCAACTAGAGATAATGGGCAAAGATTACTTACAATGGCACATTATAATCAACCTTTTTTTGCTAGAAGATTACAACAACTACAAAGTCGCTTGCCTAACAATGAACTAATTACTACAGTAAACATAAATTTCGACTACAGCGCCGGCGGAATACACAGTGATGGATATATAGAATCTGATGACGATATTGCAAACAGTTATTTGATTCCAATAAGTGTTGACAAAACTGAAAAGTATTATACAATAATATTTGATCAGACAAGTCGTAAAGCAGTAACATTTAATGCAGTTCTAGGATTGGGAAGTAAAGGTATCACTACATACAAGCAAGTGACCAGAGAAGAATATGGATTAGATAATGATCCTTTTGATCATGGCGTATACACCCAGCATCTTACACATTTAGATTATAATGCACTACGAGGACTTACAGTAGATTATGTACACGAATGGGAATTAGGTACAGCAATGATCTGGCCCAGAGAGAACTTTCATGTAAGTGCTAACTTTGCAAACAAAGATGCACGAGCAAGTGTTTTAATCACAACGAGATACCAGTGATAGAGTTTGAATTTGAGAACAACGGATCATTGCAAATGCGTGTACAGTGCAATGAGTATGATGCAACAATAGAGTTTTATGGAAAAAACTATAATACACACACTGAAGATTTTGTTAAGATTAAAAATATATACTTTAAAGATTTAATACTGCCAGAACTATTTCTATTCTCTACTATGACTACAGATAACAAGGACTATGCTAGTATGTCAAACGTGGACTATATAAGTTTTAACGGCGTATGGAGTCTTAAATTTACTGACAATGATATACGAGAAATATTAAGAAAGAAACTTACATGACTGAAGGAAATCCAGTTAACAATTTAGAACGTATACTGCAGGATACACTACCTCCGCATGATTTTAAACGTGAACATTTGGATAGCAGGAGTGCTAGTTTTTGTGGTGCAAAATGGTATAACGCTACTGTATGGTTAGGCAGCGGAATGACTACAAGTTGTCATCATCCTTTGCCTCATAAAATAGATCCTATTGCAGTACAAACCAATCCAAAACTACTTCATAATACACCTGAGAAAAAAGAACAACGCCGTCAGATGCAGTGCGGAGAACGCCCAGAAGGCTGCAACTACTGTTGGAAAATTGAAGACATGGGCCAGGAACATTTAAGTGACAGGGTCTATAAAAGTTGGATATATACTAATGAGGAACTTACTGATGCACATACAACAGACTATAGAGAAGATTTTGACCTCAGAAGCCTTGAGATCGCCTTTGACAGAACATGTAATTTTGCTTGCAGTTATTGCAATCCTGCGTTTTCAAGCACATGGGTAAAGGATCTAAAAAAACACGGCGCTTATGAAAATCTAGTCAGTGATGGAAGAGGTCACTTTACACACGAGCATGATAGTAATCAACTATACGGATATAACGAATACAATCCATATGTAGAAGCATTCTTTAAGTGGTGGGAAAGTGATTTACATAAAACACTAAGGCAGTTGCGTGTAACTGGCGGTGAGCCACTTATGAGTGCAGACCTTTGGAAACTTGTAGAATGGTTTGAAAAGAATGGCGATAAGAGTCAAACTAGTTTAGCAATCAACAGTAATCTTGTCGCAAAGCCGGAACTAATACAAAGATTAATTAATGTTAAACAACACTTGCCAAGTTTAGGAGTATACACCAGCGCAGAAGCAACTGATAGTGCAGCTGAGTATATCCGAGATGGAATGGTGTTTAGTCAGTGGTGGGATAATGTACAACGATTACATGAAGCAGATATAGATACTCACTGTATGATGACTATAAATGCGCTTTGTTTGGAAACACTTCCTGATTTAGTAGATCGTATTATGAAAAAACGCACACAGTATGGTAATAGAAGATTTGCAATAATGAGTATGAATATACTAAGATTTCCTAGTTTTCAAAGTATACTAGTTCTAGATGATGCTATAAAAACACATCACGTCATTAAATTAAAAGAACTTAGACAAAGATGGACGAGTGATCAAGGTCATATAGACAGCCCAGATATTTTTCATGAATTTGAAACAGGACAATTAGATAGGCTAATAGAATATCTACAAGTAGTAGATACTCCCCATAGTGAAAGTTTTACAATGCCAAAATTACATAATGATTTTAAAAAGTTTTATCAGCAATATGACATCCGTAGAAATAAAAATTTTGCCAAAACTTTTCCACAACTAGAGGAATGGTATGAAAGCCTCTAAAACAAAAAAGTATTACGAGACATACAACTATAACAGTAGGCGACCTGTGTTTGTAGAACTAGAAAGTTTGCGCAAAGATCAACAATACCGTTTGATGGAAAGCAAAAACTTTTGTATGATACCATGGACACATATACACGGATTTCCAACAGGCGAAGCATACCCTTGTTGTTTAGGAGAAATGGCACACCCTATAGGCAACATGCGTGAGAACACGCTAGAAGAAATATGGCATGGTGATGCATATGTTGGCATGCGTGAACAAATGCTCGAAGATAAACCAAGCAGAGAGTGTACACGCTGTTATGAGCAAGAAGCACAAGGTTTCTTTAGTATGCGTAACAGTCACAACAAACACTTTGGGCATCATATAGACAAAGTAGATCAAGGTGCTAATCCAGACTTTGAATTAATATACTGGGATATACGTTTTAGTAATCAGTGCAATCTTAAGTGTCGCAGTTGCGGACCTATGTTTAGTAGTTTGTGGTTTGATGATCATGTTAAGATGCATGGACAAGCACCCAATCATAAACGCATTGAATGGGCAGGGCGCAATAAAAATGATATATGGGAACAAATGATCCCACACATTGATCATATAGAGCAAATATATTTTGCAGGTGGTGAGCCTCTTATCATGCAGGAACACTATAACATACTCAAAGAACTTGTAAAGCGAAAACGTTTTGATGTGAAATTAATTTACAATACAAACTTTAACGAAACGCTGTACAAAGATTTAGATGTGCTAGACTATTGGGGAATGTTTGAAAGTGTTAGTATTGGTGCAAGTTTAGATGCTAGTGGTAGTCGTGCAGAACTTATGCGCAAGGGTTGTGACTGGAATAAAATAGTACACAACAGAGAACGTATGCTAGAGAAATGTCCTGAGGTAGACTTTTATATAAGTCCTACTGTAAGTTTAATGAATGTACTACATGTGCCTGATTTTCATAGGGCATGGGTAGAATGTGGATTACTTAAAGCACAGGACTTAAACGTAAACATACTACAAAGTCCAGAATGGTATCGCGCAGACTGTTTGCCTGAGGATTTAAAAGCACGGGCAACAGAAAAACTAGAGCAGCATATTGCCTGGTTAGAACCACAAGATCACTTACAACGTGCAACAAATGGGTTTCGCAGCACTATTAGTTTTATGAACAGTCATGACAACACACAACATTTAGAAAAATTTAATCGTGTGACTGCACAATTAGATGCAGTGCGCACAGAAAATTTTTACACAGTATTTTCTGAACTAGAGGAACTTAAAAAATATGCATAGATGTATACTTCCATGGATCAGTGTAGAAGCAACTCCAATGGGTACTACTCGCCCATGCTGTCTGTATACAGATGAAATACCCGATATTGATCTGCAAACACATACACTTGAGGATGCATTTAACAGTAAAACAATGCAGGAACTACGCACACAATTTAGCAATGATGAAAAGCCTGATGGATGTCGAAACTGTTGGCGTGAAGAGGATGCTGGCAAAAAAAGCAAGCGCGAATACATGCTAGAAAAGTTTAAACATGTTGATGTTGACTACAGCGATACCAGTGGTAAACAACTTGTGTTTTTAGATTTAAAACTTGGGAATATTTGTAACCTCAAGTGTCGTATATGCGGCTCGTGGAGTAGCAGTAAATGGGCAAAAGAAGAACTAGATTACAGCGATGATCCTGATAATCACATTGCACGAACTTGGTTAAAAGCAGGACAGTGGCCCAGAGAAAGCGCACATTTTTGGACGCAGTTAGACGAAATACTACCTCAAGTAAAATATTTTGAATTTACTGGTGGTGAGCCATGGATGATTAAAGAGCATTTTGAATTGCTGCAACGTGCAGTTGATAGAGGACTTGCTAAAGACATTGACATTCACTACAATACAAATACTACACAGTACCCAAAAGATCCTACAATATGGCAGCATTTTAAACATGTTCAAATAGCATTTAGTGTAGACAATACCGGTGAACGTTTTGAGTATGAACGTTTTGGTGCAAACTGGGAGACTAGTAATGCTAATATTGCTAAAGTACATGAACTACGAACACAGGGATATCCTATTACTACACAATTATGTTGTACTTGGAATGTACAAAATATTTACTATTTGGATGATGTGTTAACTTGGGCAAACACTATGAATTTTGATAGTGTACACTTTAATTTAATGCACGACCCATGGGAGTTTAGTCTAAGTCGTATGCCGCGCATGGCAGTTGGTCAAGTGATGTTATACTTGCAAAAACAACAAATAAAACACACAAAATATAAAACAGATATACTTAGTTTAAAAAATATAATTGTAAACAGCAGGCAAATGGATAACACTGATTTAACAAATAAACTACGACAGACTGATCTTTATCGTAATCAAAACTTTGCAGTAAGTCATGCTAAAATAGCACGGGCAATTAGTTATGAACTCTAAACCAACGCTGCTAGTAAGCGAAAATAAAACTGTTTTTCAATCATGGTTCTTGGAAGAAATATGGGAACAGTATTTTAATGTTGAGATAATCGATCCAAATAAAACCTACGATAAACACAGTACTGTAACAGTTAGTGATTCCTTTGACTATGAGAGTGGAGAAGATAAACTAGAACGCAGTCTTGGATTAAGACACATTATGGATCACTGTTGGGATAGTTGGAATAGTGCTGATGACGATGCTGCAGACTTTGTATTGCGTCCTAGAGATTTTATGCGGATTAACGAAAGCATATGGTATAAGCATTTAGGATATGATAAATTTAATCTAACAAGCAATCCTAGTAGAGATTTTTTGTTGCTTATTAATAAAGAATCATCAGATCGCACAAGATTATACAATAGATTAACTCCGGTATTGCGAGATAATATTTACAGTTATGTAGGTCACGGCGTGCCATTGCAAAATGCACAGGATCAAGAATATAATACTACAACCTGGCAACGTTATATTGATCCAAATTGGTATACAAGCACACGATTTAGCGTTGCGGTTGAAAGTGTTATTGCGTGGGAATCCAAGCGCCTCGAGGATGATTATATAAATGTAACTGAAAAAACTCTCAAGCCTTGTGCGTTTAAACATCCAAGTATTGTTTGGGGAGAAGCAGGAACACTAGCATGGCAAAAGCGGCAAGGATTTGAAACATTTGATCATTGCATAGATGAAAGTTATGATACTATATTAGATGTAAATTTAAGATTTGATAGAGTAATAGAACAAATTGAATCGTGTATTGCAGATAAAACAGTGTTTGCTGATCCTATAACACAGCAAAAACTAGAGCACAATTATAATCATTTTTACAATCAAGAAATAGTTATGAAATTATTTAAAGAACAAATAATAGACCCTTTACTGGAGTTTATTAATGCTTAAACCAGATAACCTATGTATGGCACCTTGGACGCACACTTACCTCAGCCCACAAACTGAAAGACGACTATGTTGTGCTAGTCGTGAACCTGCGCAGAGCTTTACACAGTACATTGACACAGCAGAAGGCGACAACGAGTACACTCCACAAACACTGGAAGAATACTGGAACGGCGAAGCTATACGCAGTATCCGCAGACAAATGCTTAACAACAAAGTTCCAGATGCATGTCAAGTGTGCGATAAAAAGTTGCTTAATCAAGACGTATATAGAGATTACTTTACACATTTGTTCCAGCATAAATGGCACGAAGTGGTTCCTAGCACAAACGCAGATGGATATACAACTATGAAGCCTGTTAGTTGGGACTATCGTTTTAGCAATTTGTGTAATTTTAAATGTCGTATGTGTGGACCTATGCTTAGTAGTAGTTGGGAAACAGAAGCTCGCAAACAAGGCAAAATAGAACCATGGATGGAAAAGCCTGTAAAAAAGGCTATTGAAACTTTCCAAAAAGATCAAGTAGAAGCAGAGTTTGCACAAGCAGTTGAAGAACATCGCATTGAAGAAGTATATTGGGTAGGTGGAGAGCCACTTATGTATGAACAGCATTGGCGTTATATGCAACGTATTATTGATCTTGGTGATGGTCCGGGATTATATGCACGTTATAATACAAACCTAAGTCGCGTAGATTATAAAGGTGTTAACTTGTATAAAGATATACTTGCTAACATTCGTGATTGGCAAATATGTGCAAGCATTGATGGCACAGGCGCCGCGGGTGAATATATACGCACAGGATTAAACTACGAAGAATGGTTAGCAAACTTTAAACAGGGGCTAGAGTATACCCGAGGCGACAGGCGTAAAATGCGCATTGACTTTACACTTACACTACCTGGACTATTTGAAATAGTAAACATATGCCTCCTTGCAAGAGAATTAAACGTAGATATACTTGCAAAAGTTACATTTGCATTTACGCCAGACATTGCAATGAGTCCATTGTTTCTTCCTCGCAATATACTGCACGATTATATAAATGAATTGTTATTGACTGATTACGTCGATAATCATACAATAAGAGAAATGCTAAAAAGTTTATTAACTCGTCCTACATTTGAAGAAGAGTTTCCGGACGAATACGCTAAAGGCAGAATAAAAGGCAAGTGGCGTATGCAAGCAATGGATAATTTACGCGGCGGTATGAAGTTTAGAGATACATTGGGTACAATACAAGCAAGAGAGTTTTGGGATGAAATCTGTTAAAATAGTATTACGCAACTATAAAACACAGGAAACAATTGATTATAATATTATACCCTGTGACAATCAATTAGCTCGAGACTGGATAGTGGCACTTGAACAAGATGTGCTGCAAAAACATTTGCACTTAGATAAAAATTTTTGCTTTCATGGCTTTCCACATACGCAACGTACACTTGAATATTTGTGTAGTGAACTTAATAGACACATTTTTACAATTAATCAAAGCAAATTAGATTATATGATTGAAGAATGGTTTGCTCCTAATGTAGTTAGATTTAGTGACGAATACCCAATTGGCAGAATGGCTGATGATCCTATTAATAAAGGATTACAAACTAAACACAACATAATGAATATATTACATAACCATTTTGAAATATTAGAAGGCACAGTAGAAAATCCTAGTGAGTATACTAAACATGCTACTCAAGAAGTTCGTTATGCAATTAGACAATTAAACTTATTGTGTCATGAAATAGAAAGTCTTTGTATGAGTCAAAGACATAATAGGCTGGATCCTTTCTGGACACGCCCTAGTCAAATTACACAGTTTAATAGAGCGCCAAGACATCTACTGACAGATGAACACAGACAGGGTTTTATTGAAAACAGTTATGACAGGATGCTAGGCGGTGTGTATATGCATTGGTGTCAAATAGGCAAAACACTTATGGAAGTATTTAGAGACGAACATGCTCCAAAACTTACAGATACAGTATGTGAGGCAATAACACACTTACAGTATTACAGTGGAGAGTTTGACATTGAATGGGCCAATGATGTCACACGAACAAGTGCACCGTGGCATAAAACTGAGATTGATAACTTTAATGCATGGTTACACGAAAACAATTTCGATCCACAAGATACTAGTCTTAGTAGTGGGCATTTACTGATAGGTCAAGTTGACTTGCTAAATAGTTTTGGAACAACTAATGCCCAAGTCATTTGGAAGCAAATGGGCGATTATTTAGATATCTATAAAATTGAATGTGGAACTAGCAGTGCTACCTATGATTATCATTGGAGCAATAGTGACCATGAACAAATACAACTCGAAAGTTTAAAATGAAAATACTAATATGCGGATTACCTGGCAGTGGAAAAAGCACACTGGCAGAACCTTTTGCTGAATTATTAGGAGCAGTATGGATTAATGCTGACCAAATAAGAACACAATACAATGACTGGGACTTTAGTGCTAAAGGCAGATTACGTCAAAGTTTACGCATGTGTCATCTAGCAGATGGCGTAGTAATGGCAGGAAAAATTGCAGTTGCAGATTTTGTTTGTCCAACACCAATCACACGCGATTGGTTTGCCCCAGACTATACAGTGTGGATGGACACAATTAAAAGCAGTGAACATGAAGACACTAACGCATTGTTCGAGCCACCTGAAAAAGTAGACTACCACGTGGCAAAATGGTTTCATGACACGCATGCAGAGCTTTCAAAGGTTGTCACTAATTACATGCTTAAACAACAAAACAAACCCACGGAGAGACTATAATGGAAATGTGGCAAGACATTGCAATTGAAGCACTTAGAAAAGAAATACTAGCACTTATTACTGAGCAAAAGTCTGCATTAATTAAAGCAGGGCCTGGTAAAGATAAAGACGTTCACGCAATTGTAGATGATTTGCACAAGCAAGTTACTATACGCATTGATACAATCAAGCACATTGAGTCACTGTGATGTTTGATTGGAAAAAACCCACAACACAGATGCTTGGCAGGTTTCAACCATGGCATGATGGACACACAGCACTGTTTGCTAAGGCATTAGAAAAAACTGGGCAAGTCCTAATAATGGTCCGAGAAATGCCTATTGATGATAATAATCCATTTGATTATGAACAGGTATGGCACCGCATCAGAGACGGATTGCAAGCAGCAGGATACAATTACACTGAACATTATATTGTATGGAAAGCACCCAACATTGTTGATATCAGTTACGGACGCGATGTTGGATACACATTGACACAACATGACTTAGGTGCTACAATACACGAAATAAGTGCTACAGATATAAGAGAAGAGTTGAGAATAACCAGTGAACTTGATTAAAAAAATAATTAATAAAATTAAATTGGAAATTAGATATCGTAAGCGTTTAAAAGAATTACGCAAACGTGATCCTTTTATATACAAGTAGATAGATAATGTTATTAAAAGTAACTGAAGTAGAACACTATACGGATACACTGTTTCGTATACGCACTGAACGACCACAAAGTTTCCGCTTTACAGCAGGCGAGTTCACAATGATTGGCATGCCTGACACTAACATCACTAGGGCATATAGTTTCACCTCTGGCCCTGGTGATGACTACTTAGAGTTTTATAGTATTAAAGTTGAAAACGGACCGCTTACAAGTGCGCTACAACATATACAAGCCGGCGACAGTTTAGAAGTTAGCGATCGCACAACTGGCACACTTACACTTGCTAATATTGAGCTAGGTGCAGATTTATGGTTGCTTGCAACTGGAACAGGCATTGCTCCGTTTGTAAGTATACTGCGTGACCCTAGCACATATGATTGTTTTGAAAATATACATGTTGCTTGGAGTGTGCGAACTAAAGAAGAACTACACAGTTACAGTGACTTTTTAAATGAAATGCCCGTTATCTTTACACCTATTGTTACACAGGATAAGTCTTGGACAGGACTTAACAAACGTATTACTACAAAAATAAGTTCTGGTGTATTGTTACCAAAACTTGATCCTAGTAAAAACAAAGTAATGATTTGCGGCAGTATTGATTTTAACACAGACATAAAAAGCATGTTGACAGAATACAATTGGACCGAAGGCAGTAAACGCAGTGCAGGGACATTTGTACAAGAAAAAGCATTTGTTGAAAAATGAGTACACTCTATACATATGGATGTAGTTTTACAAAATATAACTGGCCCACGTGGGCTGACCATATGGGAAAAAACTTTAGCAAGTTTATAAATTACGGTAGCGTAGGCGCTGGCAATCATTATATTCTTCATAAACTAGCCGAGAGTCATGCTATTAATGAAATCGCCGTTGATGACACAGTAGCAATAATGTGGAGTACAACAAATCGTTATGACAGTATTATAAAAGGTAAATGGGATATCAGAGGCAATGTTTTAAACAGTGATCGTCCAAAAGAATTTATAGATATGATTGATCTAGTAGGATTTGAAATAAGAGACTGTGCATTTATTCATACTGCTAAGACTATCTTAGATAGTATCGGATGTAGATATGTGTTTTTTAGCCTAGACGATATATATCCTCATGCTCCATTTGAGAAAACAATAAACACAATATTGCCTAGCACAATGCAAGTATTATTTAAAGGTGATTATTATAATCGTGTGGAAGATTTAAGACCAGCAAATGGAAGTCATATTTATGAAATATACGCAGGAGCAGATTGGCCCACTAAGGAACAATTTGCTACAAAAAATTTGCCTTATATACTTCAGGAAATAAAGCAGGAAATTTGTGAAAGTTTTAATGCAAAAAACTTTCAAGAAGTTATTGATAAAAAAATGTGGATGGATCCTGATTTTCATCCAACTCCTGAGATGCATCTAGAATATTTAGATGCTGTATTACCAGACTGGAGATTATGGCATTAATGTTTTGGAAACCAAAAACAAAAACTGAAAAGGCTGTAGAGGCAGAAAAACTTTGGATACAAAAAGAAAAAGTTTATTTGAACGAACCAACAAGTTTTAATTGTCCAGATAAATCACATCCACTTTTTACTATACACGTTACAGTTGACAGACCAATTTCAGTATGCTATTATTGTAGCAAGACATGGGTGTTAAAAGATGCAGATACACAGTAATATAGATCCAACAAAATATTATCTTGGACTTAGTGCAGGCTTCCATGATGCCGGAGCAACACTCATAGATAACTTTGGTAATATATTATTTGCAGGACATGCAGAGCGTTACAGTGGCATAAAAAATGATGCAAATTTAAATCAGGATCTAATAGATGATGCACTAAGTTATGGTCAACCAAACAATGTTGCCTGGTATGAAAACCATTGGCTTAAACGCACTAGACAATTGTACAGTGGCGAATGGCGCAAAGCCAAAGACTTTAGCACAACCCCTAGTAAACTTGTGCAACCTTTCTTTAGACAGCGAGGATTATTACCCAAAGGCAAAATGCCTGTACACAGTTATGGTCATCATTTATGCCATGCTGCCGCAGGATTTCAAACTAGTCCGTTTGACACAGCAAAGATTATTGTTGTAGATGCGATAGGAGAATGGAATACTATTAGTGTATGGCATGCCTGGCACGATCCCAAAGAGTTTGAGAGTAATCCAGAAACACGAGGCAAAGGCAGGGCACGATATAAAAAAATTTATAGTCGCAGTTATCCCCATAGCATAGGACTTTACTACAGTGCAGTAACACAGTATGTTGGATTGAAACCTATGGAAGATGAATATATCTTAATGGGCATGGCTGCATATGGTAAA